>ERZ808054.600-NODE-600-length-30375-cov-3.635752_pt1 | contig 30375 bp, 32 predicted proteins | sample MGYA00380201_ERZ808054 | MGnify/ENA primary metagenome ERZ808054 (study PRJEB31490, sample SAMN06133419) | mouse gut metagenome | isolation source: Z5_2 | host: mice | place: China: Chengdu | collected 2015-05 ...
CTGCGCCTGTGTGTTTGGGTTATCCGACTGGAATTTGTTAAGAACCTCCGGGGAAATTTCGTCATTCCGCAATTCTTTGGTTGTGACATTGTATATCTCTTCAAGCGGAGTCTCAATGTTGACTCTCATAATGTCTATTTTGTCCGCATCACGGATGATATTGCAAAACATTAGCGTCCGTTCATCCAGATCGGATGGCAGCCTGAATGCGTTATGAGTCCTTATGGCGTTTTCCAGCAGGACATCACTGGTACAGTCTTTAATAAAATTGCGTACAAGACCGTCTTTAAATAATAAATCCGCACCAAAAGCAGCATGGTCTATGGACTTTGCGTCAATAAATGTATTAAATCGGCGCAGTTGTTCAAAACGCCCAATGTCGTGCAAAAGACCTATGAGCCATGCCGTATCAATGTCCGTTTGTTGAAGATGTATTGATCTTGCAATTTCCTGGCATAATCCGGCAACCTTGTAAGTATGTTCTATTTTAAGGCGGATTTTCTCCTTGGTGATATCATAGTTTTTGACATAATCCGCAAAGCTTTTTAACGCTTCGCTGCGGTTGAGTTCCAGTGCTGAAGCCATATCTTCCTCCCTGCAAAAGTTATATGCTTTTTATAAGTAGCATAGTACATTCGCGTCCGAAAGTAAAGAAAAGTAATAGAGTAAGAAACTTGATATGCTTGAAAAAAGGCAGGTTCCTTAGTATAATGGCTATGTGCAGAAAGGATTTGAACAGGAGGTTGTATAATGCCTTATACGATAGATGAAATCAGGTTAAAAGCAATGCCGATAGCAATTCGCTATGGTGTGGATACACTTAGTCTTTTTGGTTCCTATGCGCGAGGCGAGGCGGACGAGAAAAGTGATTTGGATTTTTTAATACAAAAAGGAAATATGAAAGGACTCCTTTCTTATTGTGGAATGATTGCAGATTTAGAAGATGCATTTCACTGCCACGTTGATTTAGTAATAAAAAATGCAATTAAGGACGAACAGTTTCTTGAAAACATAGGCAAAGATGAGGTGAAACTCTATGAGAGGTAAGAGACCGGAACGGATCATTCTTCAAAAGATGCTCCAATATTGTGATGAGATAGAACAGATTTTGAAAAAGCATCATTTCAACAGGGAAGAATTTGAGAAAGATACAGAGTTTCAGCTTGCGTGCGGAATGTGTATTATCCAGATAGGAGAACTGGTTGCCGGATTGGGCGATAATTTTGTAAAAAAATATCTTGATATTCCGTGGCGCCAGATTAAAGGAATGCGTAATATTTACGCGCATAACTATGATATTATTGACAATGATATCATATGGGAAACGATTACCAAAGAAATTCCAGAACTTAAAGAAAAATTACAGGCAATTTTTCAGATGCTGTAAGCAAACCATGCAGACAGGGAGCCAGCCGTTAAGGGCTGACTTTTTTATCGCTAAAAGCTGAAAAGGAAATAAAAAATATGAGACCGAAATCCAAGAAAAAAAGATTCTTTTTATTGCATTAGTTATCGTGGCTGTACTAATAATTGGTGGCGATTGGGCATTGACTGTAATGGTATATAACGAGAATTTTAACCAGCGATTTGAGAGCTATGAGCCGCTTATGCTGTACGTTGATGATTTTGACGGATTGCAGCGCACGAAATATGAGTTTAGTTCCGACAAGGGGCAGAAGCTGGCGGGATACATGTATAGTTCGGGAGAAAACCAGCGTGGCATCCTTGTAATGGCACATGGCTTTGGCGGAGGCGGGCATAATTCCTACATGGATTGCGCGAATTATTTTGCCCAGCATGGATATTATGTTTTCGCCTATGACGCTACAGGAAATGATGAAAGCGAGGGGGAGGGAGTCGGAGGTCTTCCACAAGGGGTAATAGACCTCGACTATGCAATCTCCTATGTGGAAGAAAGCGGGAATTTTCCAAGCCTGCCAATTGTTTTATTCGGGCATAGCTGGGGCGGCTACAGTGTTTCCAGCGTGCTTACATACCATCCTGAAGTAAAAGCCGTTATAGCGTGTTCGGGTTTTAACGCTTCCCCCGATTTGTTTGAAGCAGAGGGAAAGAGGCAGGCAGGGAATGGTATTTATTTGATGCTGCCGTTTGTGAAGCTGCACGAGCGGATTCAATATGGCGGATATGCCTTAAATACCGCGTTAGACGGCTTTTTAAAGAGCAGCGCCGCCGTTATGATCGTGCACAGCTTCGATGATGAAGTTGTTCCAGTTGAATACGGCTATGAAATATACTATCAAAAGTACAAGGATGATTCCCGCTTTCGGTTCATTCCTTTTGAGGATAAAGGACATAACTATTTTAGTGATGATACCTATCGCAATGAGTTTAATGCGGAATTTGATAAATGGCTTGAAACGCTTGATTACGACTACAACACGGAGGAAAACAAGGAACGTTTTTCAGAGGACAAAGCCAATTATATATACCAAAACCTTGACCGGGAGAAATGGTGTAACTCACTGGATTTGGAATTGTTCGGTAACTTTGTGGATTTTTATGATGAACATATACATTAATCCAACGATACAGGTCATTAATTCCAGTAGGTGCTGGAGCTGCTGACGATTCTGGTCTCACCGTTTTCTTTTTCAGAATAGATTTTGGTGCTTCCCCACCACTGGGCGCTCCTGTCGTCTTCCCTGACATCATAGGAGTAGTAAGCGGACACATTCAATTCGGGATATTTTTTTACAAGCTCTTCAAAAGCTTCGGTTATTTCCTTTTCCCCTGTATCAAATGATGTTGTGCACGTCGGACCGGAATGCTTCCAGGTAAATTCCTTGTCCGAAAATTTCTGTGAAAAATATGCCTCCGCATCTTCTAAAATCATGGAAGCGTTTTCTCCATGGGCAGAGATTAAAATATCCATTGCAATACCTCCTGTAATGATATGTCTTTATTCTATAGAACATTATAACAAAACTTGTATATTTATGGAATACGGCGCATAATTTATTGTGACAACCTCTATGGAGCTATATTTCATGAATAAAGTAGGAACAGACAAGAAACTGGAGTTGATCCGGGCGATAAGGATGCAAAACAATTATGACAGGCAGCTTTTCAGATCCAGGGAAAATTTTTTATATTCCGACAGTCCTTCCCAGCGGCATGGGGAGCTTTATTCGCTGGAAGCGTCAGCTTATCCGGTACAGGATGCGCCCGTGGCACAGGCTGCTGAAGGAAAATCGGACGGAAGTCTTTTGAAAGGGTTCCGCCTGCGGTTTGTAATTGCTATGGTGCTTTTTCTTGCTTTTGTGTATTGTGATATAAGGGGCATAAAAATTGCCGGAAAATCAACTGATAATCTGTACCAGATAATCGCTGATTCCCAGATAATTCCGCAACTGACCGGCTTACTGAAGTAATAAAAATGGGATTTCCATTGAATCAATACTTTAAAATTGCTATACTATAGCAAATGAAAAAATTTTGAAGGGGCAACCATGAGAAAACTTGCATTAAGCGATGAAATACTGTTAAAAATTGAAAAGCCTGCCCGTTATATCGGCGGCGAGGTCAACAGTATCATGAAGGATCCTGCCCGGGTGGACATCCGGTTTGCCATGTGTTTTCCGGATGTTTATGAGATTGGCATGTCCCATTTGGGTATTCAGATCATTTATGATATGCTGAACCAGTTTGAAGATGTGTGGTGTGAGAGGGTTTATTCTCCCTGGGTGGACTTGGACGCGGTCATGAGGGAAGAAAAAATCCCTCTTTTTGCGCTGGAATCGCAGGACCCGGTGCGGGAATTTGATTTTCTTGGCATCACGATCCAATATGAAATGTGTTACACCAATATCCTGCAGGTCTTAGATCTTGCAGGAATTCCTCTGCTTGCAAAGGACCGGTCTGAGGGTGATCCCATCGTGATCGGGGGCGGTCCCTGCACCTACAATCCGGAACCAATCTGTGATTTTTTTGACCTGTTTTATATCGGGGAAGCGGAAACCAGCTACCGGGCGCTTCTGAATCTGTACAAGGCATGTAAAAAGGACAAGCTTTCAAGGAAGGAATTTTTGCAGAAAGCCGCTTTGATACCGGGGATTTATGTTCCTTCCCTTTATGAAGTCACTTATAAGGAAGACGGAACGATCAGAGAGCGCATCCCGCTTGTGGAAGGGATTCCCGCAGTCATTGTCAAGGAATTGGAGAAGGATGTGTCCCACACCTATTACCCGGAAAAGCCGGTTGTTCCTTTTATCAAAGTGACACAGGACAGGGTAGTGCTGGAAATCCAAAGGGGCTGTATCCGTGGATGCCGGTTTTGTCAGGCAGGGCAATTATACCGCCCGGTCCGGGAGCGGAGCCTTGAAATGTTGGAGGATTATGCCATTAAAATGTTGGAAAATACGGGGCATGAAGAAATTTCCTTAAGTTCTTTAAGCTCCAGCGATTATTCCAGACTGCCAGAGCTTTTGGATTTTCTGATTGAAAAGTGCGGAGAGAAAAAGATCAATATTTCTTTGCCTTCCCTCCGGATCGACGCTTTTTCACTGGACGTGATGAACAAAGTGCAGGATGTGAAAAAAAGCAGCCTGACTTTTGCCCCTGAGGCAGGCAGTCAACGGCTCCGCGATGTGATCAACAAAGGCCTGACCGAGTCAGTCATTCTTGAGGGATCAAGGCTTGCCTTTGAAGGAGGGTGGACAAGGGTTAAATTATACTTTATGCTGGGACTTCCTACTGAAACTGAGGAGGACATTAAGGGGATCGGGCAGTTATGCAACCAGATTGCGGCGGTTTTTTATGAAACCGTTCCCAAGGAAAAGAGGACAGGCCGTGTGCAGATCGTGGCAAGCACTTCCTTTTTTATTCCCAAGCCGTTCACGCCTTTCCAATGGGCAGCCCAGTGTACCAAGGAAGATTTTCTGGAAAAAGCTTTTCAGACGAAATCGGGCATTATGAGCCAGTTGAACCAAAAGAGCATCAAATATAACTGGCACGAGGCGGATGTCAGCGTGCTGGAGGGCATTATGGCAAGAGGCGACCGGAAGCTGAATCAGGTTATCCTCCGGGCTTACCAAAAGGGATGCCTCTATGACGCATGGAGTGAATACTATAAAAATGATGTGTGGCTGGAAACCTTTTCGGAATGCGGCGTGGACCCGGATTTTTATACCGTCAGGGAACGTGCGGACGATGAGATATTTCCCTGGGATTTTCTGGATTGCGGCGTGACGAAGCAGTTTTTGTTCCGGGAATGGCACAAGGCACAGGCAGGTCAGGTAACGCCAAACTGTAAGGCGCAGTGTCAGGGCTGCGGAGGCGCCCGGTTCCAGACAGGGATATGCATGGAAAAAAGAGAGGACGGCATACACGGAGGAACAGAATGAAGATCAGGATAAAGTTTGCTAAATACGGAGCCTTGAAGTTTATTGGTCATCTGGATGTGATGCGGTATTTTCAAAAGGCGATCCGCCGCGGGGGGATCGACATTGCCTATTCGGAAGGATTTAGCCCCCATCAGATCATGTCTTTTGCCGCGCCCTTGTCGGTAGGGCATACCAGCGAAGGAGAATATTTTGATATAGAAGTAAACAGCTTTTCAGGGAAAGAAGACCTGATCAGCCGCCTGCAGGCAGTTATGGTGGAAGGAATTGATATTTTGGATGCCAAAGAGCTGGCTGCGGGGGAAGGAAATGCAATGGCAAGTGTTGCTGCTGCCTCTTATCTGGTTTCCTTCCGGGATGAAAAGCTTTTGCCGGATGGGTGGAAGGACGCACTGGTCCGTTTTTATGACCAGCCGGTGATTCCGGTCGTCAAAGAAACCAAAAAGGGCGAAAAGGAGATCGATCTTAAGGAAAGCATTTATGATCTGGAAATCCGTCCAGGCAGCCTCCACAGAGGGATGGACAAAGCTCTCGAGACAGAAATCTATCTTTTGCTTAACGCCAGCAGCGGGGGAAATATCAAGCCTTCCTTTGTGCTGGATTCCTTTTTCAGGACGATTTCCTTTGAACTGCCGCCTTTTGCGCTTTTGGTCCATCGTCTGGAAACCTATCAAAATACAGGAACGGAAGAAGAAAGAAAACTGGTGCCGCTGATATGGGAAAAATAGTTATTTCAAAGGTTTGGGATCGATTACTTTTATTTTTGACGGATGAGCAAAGCCATCCCCAGTTGATCCGGGTGCTTACGGACGAGCAGGAGATGGTTGGCAGCGTTTATATCGGGCGGGTCAGTGAAGTGGTCCGGGGGATGGATGGCGCTTTTGTGGCGGTCAGCAATGAGCAGAAGGTATTTTTGCCCTTCCGTGAATGTGAAAATCTGATACTGACAAATAGGGAGACGGAAGCTTTAGCGCGGGGGGAAGACTTGCGCCAGGGTGATGAGCTGGTGGTACAGATCACCAGCGCTGCCGTAAAAACGAAGCTGCCGGGGGCATCCGGCAATCTTTCCTTTACAGGAAATTATTGCGTCTGCCAGTCGGAAGGGCATGGGATCCATTATTCCAAAAAGCTGTCCGCAGAAAAGATTCAGGAATTAAAACAGGCGATCGGCAGCACTGATATTCCTCAAAGGAAATGTGGCAGCTTTACCATCCGCACCAATGCCGGACTGCTTCGGGATCTTGTGCCTCTTTTTCAGGAGATGAGACAGTTTGCCAATTTGCTTACAGAAATCCGGCAGACCTGTATGCACCGCACGGTTTACAGTTGTCTGTACCGGACGGAAACAGAAACGGCAAAAGCCCTGAAGGGCATTCCGCTGAACCAGTATGATGAAATTGTCACGGATCTGCCTGTGGTATACCGGCAGTTGGAAAGCCTTGATGTTCCGGCAGGTATCAGGCTTTATCAGGATGACCTGCTTCCTTTGGCGAAACTGTACAGTCTGGAAACGCATTTAAAGCAGGCGCTTTCCAAGAATGTCTGGCTGCCCGGCGGCGGCTATCTGGTCATCGAGCCTACAGAAGCCATGACGGTCATTGACGTCAACTCCGGCAAGGGGACCAACGTAAAGGGCGGGCATAGAAAGCATTTATATCTGAACACAAATTTGGAAGCTGCCAGGGAGATTGCCAGACAATTGAAGCTGCGGAACCTGTCCGGCATGATCATGGTGGATTTTATCAATATGGATTCAAAGGAAGAAGAACAAAAGCTTCTTGAAAGTTTAAGTAAGCAGCTTGCGGCGGATCCCATAAAGACAAGGCTGGTGGATATGACAGGTCTTGGAATCGTGGAGATCACGCGGAAAAAGGAATATAAGCCGCTTAAGGAATATTTCCTGCAAGACCGCAAAATTGTTTGAATTATGAATTGTAATGTTGCAAAATTATGCTATAATGGAATACATCTTATTGTAAACAGGAACAGGATGGGGTTATGAATTTAGAGCTGAAAAATGTGGGAAAAATCAATAACGCATGCATTGAACTGAACGGCATTACTCTGGTTGCCGGTGAGAATAATACCGGAAAAAGTACGATTGGGAAGATGCTCTTTTGCGTATTACATTCTTTTTACAAAATTGATGAGCAGGTCAGGGAAGAACGTACGACAGCAGTTCACAGATTATTATATAATTTCGTACAGGAAAAAAGTCCCGCGGTTGCTGTTATAGGCAGAAAAAGTTTGCATACCATAGCAAAGAAGCTTATTGTGCAAAAGGAAGCGTATCTTTCAGACAAAACCCTTTTGATAAACGACCTTAAAGAATCTCATAAAGCTTTTAAACAGTTTCAAAAGGACGTATCAGACCAATTGGCTGATAAAATCTGTATATATTTAAAACTTAAGGATGATGTAATTCGGGAAACCATTTTAAAAAAGCGGCTGGAAGCAGAATTTGCAATGCGGATTGGGCATTTAAATAATTTGACAGAAAAAACAACTGTACGGTTAATGATCAAAGGGGATTACATTGACTTTCAAATTGAGCAAAACGAGAGGGTGTACATTAACCATTACCTGAATTTGGCGAAAGGAATTATTTATATTGATGATCCGTTCGTATTGGATGATTTGAAGCAGAGCCTTTATTTTGCGTTTCAAAAACCATATAATCATAGAAGTGATTTGATAGATAAGATAGCTAATGAAAAAGCAGCGTCATCGTTTACCCTGGTTGACGAACTTGTTGCCAAAAAGAAACTGGAAAAAATATTGAGTGCGATGAACGAGGTCTGTGATGGAAATTTGTCATCGGATGGAGGGCATTTTATTTATAGGACTGATAAATTAAGTGGCAGCTTGGATATGGTTAATTTGTCCACCGGAATGAAAAGCTTTATTATCTTGCGGCAATTACTGCAAAATGGGAACATCGATGAGAATGGGGTCATCATTCTTGATGAGCCGGAAATACACCTGCATCCCGAATGGCAGTTAAAATTTGCGGAATGTATTGTCCTGATTCAGAAAGAATTCGGGGTGAACATACTCCTAACTACACACAGCCCTTATTTTTTAAATGCAATCGAGGTTTACTCTGACAAATATGGGATTGAAAAGAAATGTAATTATTACTTGTTAGATGAAAAGGATGGGCAGGCATCCGTTATCAATGCCACGGATCATACAGAAATTATTTATGAAAAACTGGCAAAACCACTGCAAGAATTAGAAAATTTGGAGTACAGAAATGATACCCTGTGATGAAATACCAATATTCAAAAGCAATATTTCCACCTTTCAAGAAACATCAAAGGATACGGATGGAGCAGCACCTTCCTGTATGACAGATTCACATGTTAATGTGATCAATTTCGATAAAGTAAAGGAATGTTACATAAAAGGCATGGAGCTTTCAAAAATACCATGTTCAAATGATGCTTTGTATATAAACAGATCTGGGCATTTTTATTTTGTCGAATTCAAAAATGGTGTGATGAAAAAGGAAAAGATTTTTAATGTCTATAATAAGATTTATGACAGTCTTTTGATATTCAATGACATTATTGGGAAAAACATATCATTTTGCCGCAATCATGTGACATTTATTCTGGTATATAATGAAAGTAAGAACCCGGACGGAAACAGTGATGTTAAAAATGAAGACTGTTCAAAGGCGGAAATAGCAAAACATTTTTTTAAAAAGGCTAAAAAGAGATACGTTCGATTTGACCTTGAAAGATTTCATAATATTTATTTTAATGAGGTATTCACGTATTCGGAGAAAGAATTTGCCGATTTGTTTTTAGCCGATATTGAAAAGGAAGAAAAAGAAGGATTAATCAGCAATGGAGCAGTATAAGAACAAAAGAATATCCAGTGCACATACCAAAGACATGACGGTAGGGAATCCCTATAAATTGATGCTGGAATTTGCCATTCCCATTTTTTTAAGCCAGGTTTTCCAACAGCTTTACAACACGGCGGATGCGTTGATCGTAGGAAAATATTTAGGAACGAACGCGCTGGCGGCAGTAACCTCTTCCGGGACGCTGATCTTTTTGATGATCAGTTTCTTTATGGGAACCGCTATGGGCGGCGGTGTGGTGATCTCCAAATATTTTGGAGCAGGAGACGGAGAGCAGGTTTCCAAATCGGTCCATTCCATGATGGCTTTCGGGATTGCCAGCGGTGTTTTGCTGACCGTGGTCGGCGTGGCATTTACACCTACCTTTCTTGTCTGGATGCAGACAGACCCTGCAGTGATGCCGGAAGCAGTCATTTATTTCCGGTATTATTTTATGGGCGCGCTTGCAATGGTCATGTACAACATCTGCCGGAGTATCATGAATGCTTTGGGAGACAGCCAGCGGCCGCTATATTATTTGATATTTTCTTCGGTATTGAATGTGGTGCTGGATGTTTTGTTTTTAGCAGTATTTAAAATGGGAGTGGGCGGCGCCGCAGTGGCAACTGTGATCTCACAGGCGGGAAGTGTTGTCTTGTGCATGATGCATTTGCTGAAAAAAGGGAATCTTTTTACGGTAGAATTTTCCAAGATCCGTTTTTACAAAGATATATTTGGGGAGATCATCCGTTATGGTCTGCCGTCCGGCGTGCAGAATTCCGTGATCGCTCTGGCTAATGTGATCGTCCAGTCGCAGATCAATTCCTTTGGCGCTATGGCTATGGCAGCTTATGGTACCCATGCAAAGATTGAAGGCTTTGCTTTCCTGCCGATCACCAGCTTCAATATGGCATGCACCACCTTTATCAGCCAGAATCTGGGGGCGAGGAAATATGACCGGGCAAAAAAGGGGGCTGCCTTTTCCATTTTGGCGGCGGTTCTGCTTGCGGAAGCGATCGGTGTAGTCTGTTACCTGTTTGCGCCTCAGCTTATCGGGCTGTTTGACCAGACTCCCGGTGTGATTGCTTATGGCGTGCAGCAAGCCCGCACCGTGGCGTTATTCTATTGCCTGCTGGCGTTTTCCCATTCCGTTGCGGCGGTATGCCGGGGAGCGGGGAAAGCGTTTGTTCCCATGTTCATCATGCTGTCCATCTGGTGCGTGGTCCGGATCACCTATATTATTTTGGTCATGCGCTTTACCGGTGAGATCAGGTATATTTACATGGCGTATCCGATCACATGGGGGATCAGCTCCGTCATATATTTGATCTACTACCTGTTCTGCGACTGGGTACATGGGTTTGACAAGAAAGGGTAACTGTTTGCTTTTTAGAAAAAAATTGACATATTTTTACCTGCTGTGTATAATAATAATACAAGACAGGCAACGGCGTGTGTCTGTCAAAGCGTTGAAGTAAGAGAGTGCGCCGGTAGGCATTGTCTTATGGAGCTTTCAGGAGGGGTTGTGCAGTGAAACCTCAAACCGGCGTAGGTCTTAGAACTGAAAAAAAATGCTCTAAAAGTCCCTGTCGCAAGGCGGGGACTTTTGATGTTTGAAAGAGGAATGAAAATGGATTTACTTCAAGAATGCGCAAAGAGTTTTGAAGCTTTGCTGCCTTTTCAATATCATATCGTAACAGGTCGCAAAGGGAAAACTTTGGACTTTACAATTTCTTTTGACCGGGCAGATTTTCATCATCTGGCAGGGCTGCATAAACTGACAGACAATGTTCGCTTTCTGACAGGCAAACGAGCAATCATCATGCAGGAAATTCTGTCTGGCAAACTTACGATTGCCCAGGCCAGACAAAGTGCATTTTTTCCTCAAATGGAGCCTCGGTTGAAACCGCTCTCCCATTTAGAGCAATTTCTGGACAGCAACGAAATTATTTTTCGCTACAACTCCAAAGCACATACTTTTTCTGCGATACAGGCTGACTATCTTCTTCAAAATGATTTTGAGGGACAACCTATCTATTTGTTTCTGGCGCAACGAGAAGGGGAATCCACTCAGGTCTGTCGCACATTTTTTCCTAAAACAGAGAAAGACTATGCTCAGGGGCAACCTCGCTATACATTGCTGAAAAAGGAAAAAATCAATCGGAATACAGGAGAAATCACTGTTCAATTTGACCGTCTTTTTCCCAAAAAGTTGAAAGAAACTCTTTAATCGGAATCCATGTTTACTCAGGTGCATCCGACTCAGGCGTACCCGAGTAAAATTTGACAATCACCTTAAAGCCAATGGACTATTTTGGTGTTGGCGCTGTTTTACCCCGGCTATACCCTGGATGTTTCTGGTAATAGATTTCTTTCAGATCATCGACAGCCATTTTCGGATCCATAGTATGGAACATCATATAATTTCTTCGCATGGTTTTTGCAGATGCCATGCCGTAAATCTGCTTACTGTTTTCTCCGGTATAAAAATGCCAATAACGATAGATATAACCAATCCAAAAAAGAATATCCGTCTGCCATATTTCACCATCCCTTTGGAGGGTAACTTCATCCTCGATCTCCTCCAAAATATATTCTTCACCTGCCCACTGCAGGCGGTTATATCTGGAATCAAGACCTTTCGCAACGGCAGAATTCATATAGGACTTAATAAACTTATCACTGGAATATTTTTTTTCTGCCGATTTCACAAACAGACGCCCCTGAATGTCGCAGAGCTTTAATTCAATTTTGTCCATATGCTATCCTTTCTGAGCCTCATCTAAAATTTCATCAAAATATTTTCCGATTCTGCGGTTCTCCCTGCAGATATCATTTGCCAGCGCAACGCCCTTTGCACGATTTTCTTCACTCATTATCTGGAAACATCGTTTTTCAAGATAAGAAAGAGGAATCTCCCGCTCTACTTTAGCGGCTTCACAGCCTTTTGGGGTAACGGCAACATATTGCTTTCCAAGTTCCAGCGCTGCCAGACTTTTCGTCAGTGCCACATCCGTGATGTTTCCTATAAAAAAATCATCCAGTACCTGAAACATTTTGTCATTTGCAATACTTCCGATTACAAGATCGCAATGTCTCATAAAATCCTGATATTTATTATAAAAGGGAGTTCCTTTTATATTTTCCATTCGTCCGCGGTGATATGCAACCAGCATAGCCCATTCTATATTTGCAGGAACCTCAATGGCTTTAATATCTTCAAGTCTGACGGACACAAGGTAAAACTTTGACTTGGGAAAATCACACACCAATGTCAGCGGCTGGTCCGGCTGTGTTCCCATATAAAACCCCGCTCCAAAATCACAGTGTTTTCGGCTGACTGGAGCAAATCCCCTTCCAGACCGCTTTTAGAGCCATGATATAAAAGAATCCTGTCTGCCGGAAGGGAAAGTTCCAAAGCAGCCGCTTCAATCTTCTCGTGGATAAAATCAATAAGCGGTATTTTATTTTTAATACAATACTCAAACAAGCGGTTTTGTGCACTCCTTGCGGGAACTGCATGATTGTTTTCCCAACGGTTAATAGTCGCAAAAGAAACATTCATGTATTCAGCCAGTTCCTGCTGGCTGATCTTCATATGTTCACGGATTTTCCTGATAATTTCTTTCATAGTAATCCTCCATGCTGCCAGCGCCTGCAAATTTGGGTGTCAGCACTTTTTACAGTAAGTATCCCCTGATTTATAACATTTTGATTTTGATTTATTATATACTATGTTTTATAAGTGGTCAATTGCGCTGATTTCTCTTTTGGCAAGCTGGAAATAAGTCATAGAGCATGGTTCAATGACTGTAATTCTATTCTGTTTCGCTGAACCATGTTTACTCGGGAACATCCGACTCGGCTGCATCCGAGTAAAATTGACAAAAGCAGATTGATGTCAAAACGGAATCATTCCCATCCGGGGAAGATCTGCTCGCATATATGGGGCGAAACCGGGATATTGATCTTCTTTTTCTTGACATTGAGCTTCCCGGCAGCAATGGAGCGCAGACAGGGGTCAGAATACGAGATGAATTTTGTTTCTGAGCAAAGGGGCAGGCGCTAAGGCAAAAAAGGGGATGAACTGCTTTCTACTAAGTAACAGGTCTGCATTTAGTTATTACCGTTAACTGTTTAATAATTACAAATAGAAAATATTGTAAAAAAGTGTGTTATAGTTATCCCATAAATAAAAACAGAGAGGTTCGTTGTTTGAAAAAAGTGAAAATGAAATTCCCCAAAATGTTGTTTGAATTTCGCCTTATAAACATATTTATGGCTTTTGGAATAGTTGCCTGCATGGCTTTATCAATAATGTCTTCTTTTTTACTTGGCAAATTTACAGATCTTATTTCAGGCAAATCCGATTTTGACTATGGAATAATTGCTTATCTGGTGTCTCTTTTTGGAGTACTGTTGCTTACGGTTATAGCTAATGTTTATTTAGCCCAGTATCTTCCTTTGCGATTACAACTTAAAAAGAGTATTGCATTTTCGCGAGAAGTAATGGATGGGCTGCTTAAAATTCCGCAAAAATATTACCAGCGCGAGGAAAAAGGCTATTATATAAACCTGATAACTTCCTCGGCTTTCACATGTGGGGATATTTATGGACAGATTAATGTCGAGCTAGTGTGGAATGCAATATGCGTTCTGCTTTTAACGGTTATCGCAGCGTGCATCAATCCTTATTTAGGCGTGATATACTTGCTGTATATACCGATTTTTGCAGTGCTGACCCGGAAACCAAATAAAAAAATAGCAGATTTCCAAAAAGCGGGGCTGCCCACGCAAGATGCTTTTTTAAGCGGAACAAAGAAAATTATTGAGAATAAGCGGGAAATCAACATTGCACGAGCTGAATCATATTACTCGGATTTGTATAAAGAGCGCAGTGGAAATTATTTGTCTTTTGCTGTCAAATTTAAATGGTATTCCATCCTTTCAGCTAATATGCCCGCTATTTTATCAGTGTTTTTGAAAGTCATAACAATGGCGGCAGCCATTAAACTGTATTTCAGCGGCGATGCCACTTTGGGAACAATTTTAGTGATCTTCCAGTTGTCGCAGCTTTTGCAGGATCCGATTAACAAGTGCTTCGAAATACTTATTCATCGCATGGTCAATGATGTACATATTGAGCGGATTCAGCAATTTATTAACTTACAGCACGAAAAGTCGGGTTTTGAGGATATTTTTCTGTTACAAAACGAATTAGCTTTGATCAAAAAGGGAAAGTTATTTTCCACACCCGAAAGAACAGATATGCTTTTCACAGTGAATGACCTGTTACTGCCTAAAAATTCATTGATCGTCATCAAGGGCAGCAATGGCACGGGCAAGTCAACTTTGACCAATCTATTGACAGGCTTTATAGATATAGACATATTTGACGGAATTTTAAAGCTGAACCATTCTCTTTCAAAGGCGGCTTACCTTAGCCATCCCATATTATTTGCCGAGGGCGATATCAAAGAAAATATGTTTGGAGCGGAAATAAACCAGGATATTTATAGTATACGCCGCATCAATTAGAGGGAAGGAGATCAATGAATCGGGCAATAACCTGAGCTTTGGAGAACAACAAAAAGTGGGGCTGGTCAGGGTTTTTTCGTCAAACGCAGAAGTTGTTGTGCTGGATGAGCCGCTTATGAATCTTGATGAGGAAAGCATTGGCAATCTGACTGCTTATATTGCAGAAATCAAAAAGGAAAAAAGCATCATTGCGATCATGCATTCCGCGGAGTTGGATGCCATGGCGGACATGATCTTGAGAATAGACAATAAGAAATTATGTATTGAAAAATAATCAATATATAAAATTATATGAAAGGAGCTGGAGAGGTGTGGTCTTAGTCAGACTGTCGTAGCCGACTTCTCTAGTCGCAATATATATGCTTGCCCACAAATCCCTTTGCCAAAATAAAAGCAAATCCTTTTCCAGTTATATTACGACTAATGGGTCGTTATTAACTATTGATGTATTGGAAAAATTGAAATTTAATACTATTCAACTTACTTTTGATGGGGATGTAAAATATCATGAAAAGTATAAGGTCGCAAAAAACTTCGGATATAATAATCTTTTAAATCTTGTGAATATCGTACTGAAACACAGTAATTCTAAATTAAAAATCAGATTTAATATCTGTAAAGAAAATGCAAGTGGATTTAAAACAGTCATAGATGATGTTTTTGCACTTCCCGATTTTGATGTTAACCGAATTAGCTTTATGTATAGACCATAAACTGGAAAAATATTATTGTACATCAGTTTTTTATGATTCAAAACAAACAGATACATTAAAGAATTTTACATCTAAGAAAAATATTCATTACACGTTTCCTGAAGTATGTAAAAAATGTAATGTACTACCCTTATGTTTATGCTCTTGCAAAATTCTTGACCCTGAGAAAAATGCGTGCATATCTGAAAAATATATTATAATTGACTTATTAAAACATTATTTAGATAATCCTGATTTGTGGGATGCATGAAACAAATAGAAATCTTAACAATAAAAAGTATATTGTAACAATTTCAATTAGACCATGAACCCTGCATACCAAAGACCATGCAAGATAAAAAGATATTAGCAGATATATGGAAATGAACCGTGGAATATGATACACTGACTGCAGGGTTATTCTGCGCTGTCACGCCACATGCTATTCAATGGTGTTATATTGACTGTGGTTCGGCGGAACGCTCTGTTTTGCATATTACAGAGAGTGTCTGGCGTATGATGAAGCGGCAGGAACAGCATTTATACCCAACGAAGAAATCAGGCAGGAATTCCTTTCGGCTAAAAAAATGGAATGAATTGATTGGGTTGCATAAGGAAGCGAGCGAGGTGAAAATGTTCCATATACTGATATGTGATGATGATTTATCTGTCTGCAGGGAAATTGAGCGGACGCTCGCTGCCTATGGGACAGAAAAGCAGATTGATGTCAAAACGGAAGTATTCCAATCCGGGGAAGAGCTGCTCGCATCTATGGGGCGGAACCGGGATATTGACCTTCTTTTTCTTGACATTGAGCTTCCCGGCAGCAATGGGGCGCAGACAGGGGTCAAAATACGGGATGAATTAAAAAACGAAAAAGTACAGATCGTGTATATTTCCAGTTATGAACAGTATGCAATGCAGTTATTTCAGGTAAGACCTTTTGATTTTCTGATCAAGCCTGTCACTGCACGTACAGTCATTCATATTTTTGAGAAGTATAAAAGGATTTTTGAAGATAACACACGTTTTTTTGAATATAAAGTCGGACGGCATGTGGAAAAAATCCCTCTTTCAGAAATTTACTATTTTATGTGCGAGAGCCGGAAAATCTGGCTTGTCACAAGCAGCGGGAGAGAGTCCTTTTACGGAAAAATGAAAGAGCTGCATGGGGTTTTTGAAAAAGACGGTTTCTGGTCAGTGCATTCATCGTACATCATTAACACCAGATATGTAAAATTATTTAAGGGAAATGAGATTATCATGTGTGACGGTCATACGATCCCGGTCAGTTATGCATACCGGAAGGACGTTAAGGAAAAGATGCTGCAGTTGGGGGAACAACAATGGAAGTGACAGGAACACTGTTTTATCTGCTGGTCAATGCGTTCAGGGTTTATATTTTATACCGTTTTTTAGGGCTGTTCTTGAAACAGAAGATCTCAAAAAGACGGCTGTTTTGCTGCTATGCATTCTTTTTTCTGATAAACAGCGCCGGATATTTGTTCTTGAGCAGTGATATGGTAAACTTATTGACGAATTTTATAGGTCTTTTGCTTGTTGTCAGGGCTGGATATGAGGGAAGCATACTGAAAAAAGTAATATCTGTTTTTGCAAGTTATGGGGTGGCTGTCCTGACCGAAGATCTTGCCTGGGTCTTATTAGTGAAAACAGCCAAGGAAGAATCTGCCGGACAAATTACAGAATTTGGCTTTTTCTTTGCTGTATTTTTATTTTTTCTTTTAGAAGCCGTTATTGAAAGAACTATAAAGCTTAAGAAAGAAATTGGTATTTCGCTTTACAAAAATATCATGCTGATTATTATTTCTGTAGGAAGCATATTTTTGTCCGGTATTTTAATTGAAGGATTTTATCACAACCCATTTATGCTGATTATAGCACTGTGTATTTTGATAGCAATTGATATAGCTATATTCTATGTCTATGAGAAACTGCTGGATGATCATGTTAAGCTTAAGAATGAAGAAATGCATCATCTGCAGCTGGTGATGTACCAAAATCAATTAAATTTGATGCAGAATGTAAATGATTCTTACAGGTCAATGCGCCACAATATGAAACAGCATCTTTCTATGCTGACCGGTTATCTGCAAAATAATGAAAAAGACAAAGCGTTGGATTACTTATCCCAAATAAACGGCTCAATCAGCGGTGATAAATATATCGACACTGGAAATAAGGACGTGGACTGCATTTTTAACTATATAATCGGCGAAGTGATTGAAAACGGCGGAAGCGTAACTACCGATATCAAAGTGCCGGAAGAAATGCCTGTAGATAATTTTGACCTGAACGTGATACTGAGCAATCTGCTGCTCAACGCCTGTGAGGCTGTCCGCAAATGTGATAAAAAAGAGATCTATGTTGCTATGAGGTATGACAGGGGGGTGCTGAAGATCAGCATCCAAAATACCTATAATGGGGTTCTGAAGCAAAAAGGGGATGAACTGCTTTCTACCAAGCAGGAAAAAGAAGGACATGGAATCGGGATCCAGAGTGTAAGGGAAACGGTCGAAAAGTATGGTGGCATAATGAAAATAAATCATACCGAAGATAAGTTTAAAGTGGATATTCTTTTGTACATATAAACTATCGTTTGTAATAGTAAAAAAAGAAAGGCAGTGGGAAATAATCCGCTGTTTTTTTCGTTAAATAAAATGTTGCCAATAGGTCTGCATTTAATTATTACCGTTAGCTGTTTAATAATTACAAATAGAAAATTTTGGCAGAAAAGTATGTTATAGTGTATCCATCATAACAGTTGGAGGTAAAGAGTATGCATAACATAATCGGCAAGGCCTACAAGGTGATATTTTGCTTAACAGTATTGGTATCAAGAATATGCGTAAATACAACTTGCAGCCGGAAACTCTATCAGGAAGAGATTCCAAAAGAATTAAATAAGTTAAAAAAATATGATTAGAAGCAGGATGATAAAGTGTATTGTCCAAAATCTCAGTCTGTCAAAAGAAGATAGTATGATACTGGAATATGGGCTAAAAAAAATCGGTGTGTTTATTGAGGATATAGTCTTTACCCTGATATGCGGATGGGTATTAGGCATAATCCTTGAGAGTATGATATTTCAAGTTTCATTTATGATGCTCAGAATACATGCTGGCGGATATCATGCTAAAAATGAACAACAATGCAAAGTACAGTCAGCAATCGTTACAGTGCTGGCTCTGGTCTGTATAAAGGAAATATCTTTTGTGACATGGCATGGATATTTGGCAATGGTTTTGACAAGTATTTTTATTGCAGTTAAAGCACCGGTCGAAGCTCCGAATAAGCCTTTGACCATTAAGGAAAAATATGTTAATCATAAGAAAAGTTGTATTATTATAGCTTTATTAAATGTTTTAATCGGAATTTTTGCGAATTTGCAGTGGGATTTTTTCGTCAGCCCTTTAATTGTAACGATTATTGTAGCAGGAATGTTCATAGGAATTGAGTTATTTTTTTGCAAATTATCGTAGCAGGGAGAAATATGTAAAATGAATAAGCGAAAAGCATTATTGGGATTAACTTTAAGTATATTGTCGGTTGTTTTGGCAATTGTATTCTTATGTAAATACAAACAACAGAAAAATACGTACAGCTGTTATCAAATTCCGCTTGCGGAGGGCAGGCTGGGCTGGGGGATGGATACTGAGGAGGTGATTTCTATAGCCGGTGAGCCGTCTTCCATAGAGCATGAGGAATATATGGATAAACTGACCTATAACACTTTGCAGTCCTGTGATTTGGGAAGTTGTACACAAGCTATTTTCTATATAGGGATTGATGATAAGTCATATAATAATGAGATATTTTCCAGTGGTTTGGGAGTTATCGAAGTGATGGCTGACGATGTTTTAAAAGAATCCATTCTCAAAGCTTTAGCTGGTTTTTATGGGGATCTGTCGCCGGATGGCGGAGAAACCCAATTGGACGCTCAGCTTAAGAGAGCTAACCCTGAATATTTTAACCAGTACCATTTTTGTGAAGAGTGGAAATTAGAAACCCTGCCGGAAGAATCCTATAACCGCTTATTGCAGGTGCAAGAGACAGCGGAAAGGGCGAGGGTTCCGTTAGCGAAAGACACGCCGCTCATGTACATGAATTTCTGGGGAACGGATGGCGGTCCGTGTACTGTACAGCTAAATGCTTCTGTTTTAACCAACTATTTAAAGGTCAAAGATTAAGATGCTTTTGTGGGATAAAAAATGAAGATTATGCAATGCAAACATTGCGGAAAGGAGTTTTGATGAAAAAAGGAATATTATTAATGTGCGTTACGTGGTTATTGACAGGGGTGTCTATTGGCACATATGGGATTGATGTAAAGGCAGCAGAAATTTCACAAGACACAAATTTGTATGACTTGACAAAATGTGACTGGCTGACTAATGATGCAAAACAGATTGTTTTGGAGTTGTGCGAAGGTGCAGATGCTGTGTCTGTACACTTGCCAAATGTACAAAGACGTTCTGCTGGTAATGGTGAAACAGCATATCTGATGGTATCTAAAGTCAACAGTATAGAGGAAGTTGATGAAGTAATCTATGAAGAAAGAGAAGAAATATTGATTGCATTGGCTTCAACAGAAAATGGTTCATTTTCGGCATCAGGACAAAAATATGGTGTGGCAGCTGCAAATACGGTAAATATAACATGGAGTTACTCTGATTCGGTAACTTTATCAGATTTAAAGATAAAGTTTAACTCTATGAGTGCTAAATATACTTATCTGCCAACGCAGTCTACGACAGTGACCAAAATGGATTATTCAGTAAGCTTGCAGCCGCCATATGGTACATATGCATATTACCAAACAGGGTCGACTTCCAATCCTAGTTCGGGTGTTCCTTATACAAAGCAGCTTAATAGTGGCTGGTACTCCTATGGGGGATACAATGCTATGGCAATGCTCACAATAAATTATGCAAATGGAGATTCTTCAACATACATGGGATCCCTTGGAAATAAAGGCTAAAGTATATAAAGTGTTTTAACATAAAGATAATATTCCACAAAAGTGATAAGTTAGAGTTTAGTTTTTATTTGATTTTAAAAATGCAAAATTGCAGAACAAGGAGGAAAGGCATGTTAAGAAACAAAGTAAAAAAAGGTAAATATATCCTGATTCTATGTTTACTGATAATGCTGTTTTTCAATATTAAAATAACTACTTTTGCATTAGAGAAAAATTATTTGCCTGAGGGAGATAGTTCACAGGAAATTGAGAAAGGAGAAATTGCGCCGTATGCGGAATGGGTAGATGTACCGGCCTATCAATATGTGCTGGTACATTATAATGGGGCAGTTACATATAAGCCCATTGTTTACAAACAAATAAATGTACCAAGCGGATGCCGGGTAGAAACCAGTGGACCTGTCGCTACAGATTGGGCCAAAGATGCCTATTATGAGGGGATAAAGTATAAGCAGGTAAATAAAATGGAATGGACACATAAGATTGTTAAAATGTAGTTGATAAAAGTGAAAGGAGATGTATCGTTTATGAAAAGGAAGGCAAGGGTGTTTTTGATAGTAATGTTATTTAGTATTTTATGTGGAAATCAAGTGCTTGCAGCTGAAAATTCATATAATGGAAACAGTATCGAAAATACTTCCGAAGGAATTGTACCATATGCGGAATGGGTAGATGTACCATCATACCAATATATGTTAAAACATTATGATGGGTCAGTTACGATAATGCCGGTTGTCTATAAACAGATCAATGTTCCAAGTGGATGCAAAGTTGTAAGCACTGGTCCCACTCTTGCATATTATGAAACAGATGCATATTATGAAGGAACAAGATATGCGGCAGTTTCCAGAAATGAGTGGACGCATACCGTGGTAAGGCAATAAGTATGGAAAAAAAGAAACGCAAATTGTTGATAGCTTTTTTCACAATTATAATAGTCATATTTGGAAGTTTAGGATTTTGGCATATAAGTGAAAATGGCAGAATGCAGACAAAAGGCGACCAGCAACAAAACGTCTATTTAAAAGAAAATTTCCCTGACATGGAAATGTATATTCAACAAATGCAAAGTTTAGGAGAAATGCAAAAGATGCTGGAGAAAAAACTGCAGAATATACAAGAAGAATATGAGAATATGAAAAAAGATCAGGAAAAATTGCAGAAGCAAATAGAAGATTTGCAAGTTGGTTTCTGAGCCTGTATTTTTACGATATCTTTGAAAATTATATAGAAATGTGTTATGTGCAGTCTATAACTGTATATGCAAAATTCCAACCGCCACAGACAATTTCTGTGGCGGCAATTATTGTGGAACGGAAATTCTAGTGGAAGATTCCCAAATCCCCATTTATGATGTATAATGCAACTTACAGATAAACCAACAAATGAAATATCACATGCATTGGAGAGTATATGGAAGAAAAAAGTGCTTATAAAAACCTGCCCAATATTTATATTTCCGTAATCATACTCAATGTATTGAAGCAGATGGTCGTCATTGGCGGGATATTTTCACGCTTTGCGCTGGTCAATTGCATCGGCGCGCAAAACAGGGATCACATTGTAACTGTCTTATTGTTTGTTGCAGGATCCATCTTTATGGAGAGCCTGCTGACCATTGCAGGGGATTGGCAGAAATTATTGATCACGAAAAGGGATTCCCTGAAAGCCAAAGAGGCGGTAGCGAAAAAATATGCAAGGCTGCCGCTTCATAAGCTGGAAGAACACGGCATTCAGGAAATGCCGGGAAAGGTGGAGGACTATTTGAAGCGTTCATGGGAGTATTCCGTGGCAGTCAGCAATTTTATCAGCCTTGGGATGTTTGCAGGAACGTTTTTGGTTCTTTTGAAAAACACTCCTTTCTATGTTGTCTTACTGCTTGCGGCACTGATGGGCATGGGATTTTACTTTAATATCCATACCACGAAAAACCTGTTTGGTTTCTGGGGAAAATATATGTCCGTGGCACGCCGCTATAATTACTTTTCCGATGTACAGACCAGGCGGGAATATGCGTTTGAAAGGCGCGTCTACAAAAGCTATGGCGCCATGGACGAGCGTTTTGCCAAAGAGTTTGACAAGGCAGCCCTGATCAACAAAAAAAGCGGTATGACAAGGTTTAAGGGGCAGGCTGTTATCGAGGCAATCGTGATCTGCGTGTCGGTGTTTACCCTGTTTTATTTTGCGCTGCCAAAGACCATAGCAGAACTGACGCTGGGGGGCTATGCTGCCGTAACGGAGGTGGCATCCAGACTGATGGCTGCCCTGTCATCCTGTGCGGAGAGCGTTTTTACTGCAAAGGAATTTCGGGGGATCAATAAAGAAGTGTGCCATTTTATGGAGGAGGCTGAAAAAGGAGGGGAATCCTCTGCTCATGTGAAAGAGGGAGAGTCGGATGAAATCCTGCTTGCATGTCAGAACGTAACATTCAGATATCCCGGAAATGACACGGATGCCCTGTCAGACTTTACATTTTCCTTTCAGCGCGGCACACATTATGGGCTGGCGGGCGTAAACGGGGCAGGGAAAAGCACCTTGTCAAAATTACTGCTGGGATTATATGAGCCTGTCGGAGGCAGCATTGATTCCGGCGAGATTACATCTACGGCTTTGTTTCAGGATTTTCAAATATATCCGGTCACGGTCCGGGAGTACCTGATGATGGGAAACAAGGGATCGATCACGGATTTAAAAATGCTTGAGATTTTAAGAGATCTTGGCGTTGCCGGTCTGGCGGACGGACTGGACACGCCTTTGACATTGCTGACGGAAGAAGGAACGCTTTTGTCAAGAGGGCAATTGCAAAAGCTTGCCATTGCCCGGGCATTTTTGTCAGAGGCTGAGTTTATTATCCTGGATGAACCGACAGCCAGCTTAGATCCCATATCCGAAAAAGAGATCTATGAAAAATGCATGGAAATATTCAGTGGCAGAACGGTGTTGTTCATCACACACCGGCTTGGCGCTGTGAAAAATATGGATGAAATCCTTGTCTTAAAGGATGGGAGGATCATTGAATCCGGAACGCATGAAGCTTTGATTGAAAAAGACGGCGTTTATAAAGACTTATACATGACGCAAAGGAGCCTGTACATAGATGAAAAGTAAGGAAAAAACATTTTTACGCTGTGTAAAAGCCGCTATGGAGATCATGCCGGGGCATTTTTGCGGGATGCTGCTTGTCCATATGGTCTATGCCGCCCTGCCGGTCTTTGGCATCCAGATGAGCCGCAGAATCTACAGCTATGCCCAGACATCAGGAAAAGTACCGCAGCCTGTTTCCATGCTGCTTTTTCCGGTTCTTCTTTATACAGTATATTTAGCGCTTATGAAGGGATATGTGGTATATTACCAGAGGGTCTCCATTCAGTTCGGCGGGCTTTTGGAGTTTGAAAAGAAGGTAAAGAGGAAGCTCCATGGCAAGTGCAATGAAGTGGACTTATTGTGGTATGAAAAACCGCAGTTTTATAATAACCTGTGGGAAGCCAAGGTTGCAAGCATCAATATTTACCGGATTGTGGAATGCGGGATCGAGCTTTTAGGCACAGGACTGAACATTTTGCTTTTGTCCGGCTATGTGGCATTGATACACCCGGGATTTTTTGCGCTGATTATTCTGACAGCAGTTCCGGCAATGGCAAGGCAGGTGACGGAGGGCATGTTAAGGAGCAGGAGAAAAAGGCGTTTGGCGGAAATATCCAAGGCGGAAAAAGCATATTACGAGTGTCTCACCGGGATCGCTTATGCGAAGGAAAGGACCGTATTTGGCAGCTTTGATTTTTTGATGGGGAAATGGCAGCGTACGGCGGAAAAATATCAGGAAGAAGAATATAAGATTGGGAGATTTGTACTGTGTGTCAGTGCAGCCCTTACGGTACTGAAGGCTTTTGCGGTTTCGGGCATATACTTGTTTTCGGGCATGTTATTTTTTGATGGAAAAATTGATTATGCCGGGTTCATGACAGTGATATCCGCCACATTGTTTTTACAATCCCAGTATATGGAACTGTTCTCCGACATAGGGAGCTTTTCCAGTTTCCGCTTAATGGTAAAACCATATTTTGAATTTATGGGTATAGAAAATTCAGACTCCCATGTAACGCTGGGGGAAAAAACAGAATTTGAACATGTAGGGTTTTCTTATCCTTCCGGTAAAAGGAGCGTTCTCTGCGACATCAGCTTCTCCATTCGAAGAGGAGAGAAGATAGCAATCGTAGGGGTGAACGGTGCAGGCAAGACCACGCTTGCCAAGCTCCTTTCAGGGCTGCTGCCGCCTGCGGAGGGAAAGATATCATGCCGTCTTTCAGGCGGTGTCTGCGTCTTATTTCAGGATTACCAGAAATATGAGCTGACACTGGCGGAAAATATAGCAATCCACGAGACTGTTCCAGGGTCGCCGGAAAAGCTCGAGAGCCTTATCAATGATCTGGGGCTTCGGACTGTTCCCGAAAATGTGATCCTGGGGCGTGCCTTTGGAACCTTTGACCTTTCGGGCGGGCAATGGCAAAAGACTGCCCTTGCCAGACTGTTCTATCATAATGGCGAGGTGCTGATATTGGATGAACCAACCTCAGCAATCGATCCGCTGCATGAAAAGGTGCTCAATGATTTTATTATGCAGCAAACAGAGAAAGAGCAGACCCTGATCATCATATCCCACCGGCTGAGCGTGGCGAAACGGGCGGACAGGATCTTTGTCCTTGACAACGGCAAAATCGCAGAGCAGGGAACGCATGGGGAACTGATCCGGGATGCGGGTTCGCTTTACAGCAGGCTGTGGGCGGCGCAGGTAAGCTGGTATCAGGAGTATTCGGAGGGTAATCAAAAGCAGCATTGATGCAGGAGGAGGAAATTTAAATGAGTTTTTTGGAACAACAATTGAATGCGGCTGGTTTTTTTCAGCACGGTACCGTAGATACTACGGACATTAATTTTTCACAGGAGGTAAGGGCAATGTGTGAGGTAAACACTTGCCAGAGGTATGGAAAAACATGGGCATGTCCTCCTGCGGTGGGAACAGTGGATGAATGTAAAGCGAGAATACAGCAATATGAGAAAATGCTGGTTTTCACAGGAAAGTACAATTTGGAAGATTCATTTGACTACGAAGGGATGGTGGAGGGAGCCAAACAATTTGCAGCATCATGCAGAACCTTTGACATGGCGGTAAGACCCTATTTAACCAGCTATATTATGTTGGCAAATGAAGGCTGTGATCTGTGCAAGGAGTGTACATATCCTGATGCGCCCTGCCGCTTCCCTGACCGTGCGCATGCCTCGCTGGAAGCCAATGGGATTTTCGTGAATGAGCTTGCTGCGCTGGCTCAAATAAATTACAATAACGGAGTCAATACAGTAACCTATTTCGGGGCTCTTGTATGTGACTCAAAGGATTTAAAACTGCTTGAAAGCTTAGAGGAAAAATGATCAAGGAGACGTTGGGAAAATCATTCTCAGCGTCTTTTTTATGCTCAGAATTTGTTTAGTCAAAATAGTAGCACTATTTTAGAGGTTTGTGCCATTTCAATCTTTACTCAAAATCTTACAATAAATAAAGAATGATGTAATCTGCCTTGATTACCGCCAAATTTTTTTGCAGGGAGGACTCGCATGAAAAACATAAGATTTGAAACGAAAAAGGATTATCAGGAAGCATTGGAAGAAATGTGCCTGCCCCTGAAAAAATATTTTTCTCCGGGGAAAGCCCTTCTTATGATCGGGCATACCGGAACCCATTACGGAGAAAGGACCGCGCAGTTAGAGGGATTTTCAAGGGTGCTCTGGGGATTGGTGCCGTTATGGTATGGGGGCGGCAGCAGCTGTCTGGACGAATGGATCCCCGAAGGCATCCGCCATGGCACAGATACGGCAAATGATGAGTACTGGGGAAGTTATGGGGATGGGGAGCAGGCTTACGTGGAAATGGCAGCCCTTGCCTTTGCAGTATGGATGACTCCCGAGAAGGTGTGGGAGCCTTTGACGCCAAAGGAGAGGGAGAACTTCTGCAGATGGATCGGGCAGATAAACACGCACCAAATTTCCGATAACAACTGGCTTTTTTTCAGGGTGCTGGCAAACTGTGCTCTGAGACATGTCGGGGCAAGATACGATGAGAAGCAGTTGGAAACGGATTTAAACAGGATAGATGATTTTTATCTGGGAGATGGCTGGTACAGCGACGGTAACACGAAGCAGAGGGATTATTATATCGGCTTTGCGATGCATTTCTATTCGCTGGTCTATGCAAAGCTTATGGAAAATGCGGACGCTGAACGTTCCGAAAAATACAAGGAGAGAGCCCGGCTTTATGCAAAGGATTTTATTTACTGGTTTGGCGACAGGGGGGAAGCGCTTCCCTACGGCCGTTCCCTGACCTACCGCTTTGCGCAGGCTGGCTTTTGGTGCGGGCTTGCATTTGCGGACGTGGAGGCTTTCTCCTGGGGTGTGATCAAGGGAATCGTAAACAGGCATTTCCGGTATTGGTTTTCCCAGTCTGTTCTGGACAGTGAAAATAAGCTGACCCTTGGCTATGCATATCCGAACCTTGCGTATTGTGAGGGCTATAATGCCCCCAATTCTCCTTATTGGTCATGGAAAAGCTTTCTGGTGCTTGCGCTTCCTGAATCCCATCCTTTCTGGAGCAGCAAGGAAGAAGAACTGCCAAAGCTTGACCCTGTAAAATATCTTCCTCATCCGTGGATGATCATGCAAAGAAGCCATGGCTATGTGACGGCGCTTGCGTCGGGGCAGTACGCGGAATGGGAGCCGGTACATGTGGCGGAAAAATTTGAAAAGTTTGCTTATTCCAGTTATTTCGGTTTTCAGGTTCCCCGCTCTTATTATAAGCTGGAACAGGCAGCGCCCGATAATATGCTTGCTTTTTGCCGGGACGGCTATTACTTCGTGAGAAGAAGATGCGACGAGGTGAGGATGGATGGGGAAAATGGTCTTTACTCTAAATGGAGACCTATGGAAGGGATTTGCGTGGAGACCACCCTGCTGCCCTGTGGAAACGGGCATTTGAGGACTCATGTGATCCATGCGGATTTTGCCTGCACAGCAGTGGAAGGCGGCTTTGCCCTTCCCTATCATGAACCTTCTGAGGTAAAGAGCATGACGAGTATGGACAGTGCGGCTGGCAGCACGGTGACAAGCATTATGGGGAGCAGCAGTATTACCCTTCGGGAAGGAAAATATTTACAAAGATATTTCACAGGAGGAGACTGCAAACTATCTGTATATCTGCCCGTCTTATTTAAGCAGGATGTTTAAAAAACAGACCGGCGAGAGCTTTATCCAATATGTAACCCGGGTGAAAATGGAAAAGGCGATTGAATTGTTAAAGGATCCCCAGTACAAAACCTATCAGGTCAGTGAGCTATTAGGCTATAAAACTCCCAGATATTTTTCCAGGCTGTTTCGGACTTACACAGGAATGAATCCCAGCGAATACAGGGGGAAGGTGCTTCATTTAGGTGGTAATTATGATGAAGCATAAAATGAGATTTCTGAAATATTTTGCGGATTATAAATTTAACAGCCTGTTTTTCCGCAATCTGCTGATGCTTGCCGTGCTGATCATTGTGCCTTTGACAGGGGCGATTTTGATCAGCTACTATGCGTATGGCAATATACAGGAAAAGGAGCAGAGGTCGGAAAGCGAACAGCTGACGGCGGATGTTTATTATGATCTGAAAAGGATATTCAAGGAAGCGGAAACGGAACTGATCTATTTTGGGATGAATTCCGATGTGGAATTATACCTGTATGATGAGGCTGTAAACCAGTACAATTATAAAATAGGAACGATCCAGAAACTGATCAGAATGCCCGTCATTGCAAAGGACTATGTTGACAGTGTCTTCATTTATTCCCTGCAAAACTCCAGGGTGATCACGATAGAGGGCGTAGCAAATTATGAGTCTTTTTCAGGGAAAGAGCTCATTGATGGCTTTTTGTCTAAAAATGCTCAGAAAGCCATGGCTATATCTAAGGATGAAAGCGGAAACAATTACCGGATCACCATGTTTCAGAGAATCAGGTATGGAAAATATGTCAACGGAGTTGCCGCAATGTCTTTTCAGGCAGATAATTTGCTGGAGGAATTGAATTTGCCAGAGAATGCGCAAATATACCTGACAGACGAGGAAACGGTATTTTTATCTACAAGGCAGGAACTGATCGGACATTCTGTGGAAGAAATAGAGGCATATCATGATGTGGCTCATGGTGACGTCATAATAGAGGATAAATTTGTTACTTCCTCAAAAATAGCGGAAGAATTTTCCCTTGAGGTGATCACCAGAATCAATATCGATGACAGCAAGAGCCAGCTGACGGCCGTTCGGACCATGCTGGTGACTTTTCTTGCTGTCATGATCCTGATCACCCTTTTCATATCCGTCATCATTTCTTTCCGTCTGTTTCAGCCGATCGACAAGATCCTCAGTTCTCTCAAGGAATACCATAACGTATTGGTGGGAGAAGACGAATTATTTGAGGATAAGGATGAACTGGAATATATTTTAAATTCCATCCAGAAAACGGCAACGGCAAAGCAAAACGTGGATGAGGAACTGGCGGAAAGGGTCAGCCTGTTAAAGAAAGCCCAGGCGGTGGCGCTGCAGTCGCAGATCAATCCGCATTTTTTAAACAATACCCTGGAAACCATCAACTGGACAGCTATCGAGCTGCTGGGAGGAAAAAACGAGATTTCCAGAATGGCGGGGGCGCTGTCCAGAATGCTGCGTATGACGCTGGAAAACTCCGATACGGTAGTGCCCGTCAGTATGGAAATACAGCACTGCAAATATTATTTGGAAATCCAAAAGCTGCGCTATGAGGATAAATTTGATGTTATATGGGAAATTCCTCCTGAAGTGGAAAGGTGTAAGATCATCAGGATCGTATTGCAGCCCTTAGTGGAAAACGCAATTTATCATGGGATAAAGCCGCTGACGAATAAGGGGCTGATCCGGATTGGCGGCAGGATCCTTGCCAAATCCGTGGAGCTTACGGTAAGTGATAATGGTCTTGGCATGACCGGTCAGGAGCTGGAGACGCTGCGGCAGAATATGAAAAGCGATAAGATCAAAGAAAGCCGCCATATCGGCGTGGCAAATGTCAATCAAAGACTCCGGCTCTGCTTTGGAGAAGAATACGGGCTTTTGGTGGAAAGCAGGGAAGGGGCAGGCACTAGGGTGACCGTGCGGATTCCCAGAATAGAAAATTAAAGTCAAAAAAATGACACTATTTTAAAGCAATGTGTCATTTTTTTTTTGAGGGATTTTTGTATACTGCTGTCAGTGAAAAGTCAAAATGAAAGAAGGGAAGGGATTCGGTGAAAAAGAACACAAAAAAAGTGAAAAAGAAGATGTATGTAAAAGACAACCTGCAGTTATTGTCTCTGGCGCTTCCGGCAATTATCCTTCTGGGCATATTTTGCTATTGGCCCATGTTTGGCGTGATCCTGGCGTTTAAAGACTACAAGGTTCCAAAGGGAATTTTCGGAAGTCCCTGGGTCGGTCTTAAAAATTTTGAATTTTTCTTTCAGTCACAGGATGCATGGAGGGTCACCAGAAATACGCTTGGACTAAATTTTATGTTTATTATCGTGGGTATTATCTGCGGCGTGGTGTTTGCGCTGATCATGTTTGAGGTAAAAAAGGCAAGACATGTGAAGGTGTACCAGACCGTTTCCATTATCCCCAGCTTTTTATCCTGGGTGGCGGTAGGCTATATTGTATATGCAATGCTGGACCCAAGCAAGGGCATTGTGAACCAGATCCTTGGATTTTTCGGGGTGGAAAGCATTCCCTGGTATTCCGAGCCGAAATACTGGCCGGTGATCCTTCTGATCTCAAAGATCTGGCAAAGCGTGGGGCTTGGAAGCATCATTTACTATGCGGCGCTTATGGGCGTAGACGCAGAGCT
>ERZ808054.603-NODE-603-length-30243-cov-5.619539_pt1 | contig 30243 bp, 25 predicted proteins | sample MGYA00380201_ERZ808054 | MGnify/ENA primary metagenome ERZ808054 (study PRJEB31490, sample SAMN06133419) | mouse gut metagenome | isolation source: Z5_2 | host: mice | place: China: Chengdu | collected 2015-05 ...
AATATAAAATATATGTTGGGTTCTTACTTCCTCAAAGTCCTGATATCCAAGTCCTGCCTTGTTCTCATTCATATGGCACCCTCCCCTGTCTGGTATTATTCCCTGCTGATTATCAGTATACACGATACCAGCTTTTTTCACAACATAAGTATATATAGATTTAACGACTGCTCCTATAGTCCTCAGCCCATTCCATAAGTGATTTTGCATCTTTAGAAGTTATTAAGTTTTCCAACTGAACTCCATTTATGAAGTTGTAAATATCTTGTAGTGGTCTGTCCACATATCCGGTTATTATTTTTCTTTTGATTATTTCTTCCATATATAGGTACCTGTCTTTCTTTACAAAATAGAGCCGGGATGACTTTCCCTGCCCATCGTTCGGATGTATGTAGCAAAGCTGCCAAATTCCTTACACACCCTTGTGCAAAAAAGCAGAACAGTTGCACAATCAACCGTTCTGCTTTTATCAATTTATGAAACTTCCACCCTTGTCATCGCCCGCATACAGCTGTACATCAGCATTGGTATCCCATTACGGAATTCCTCATGCTTGATCCTGTGCGGAATTATGTCTGACACTACCGTATATAGGATACGCACCTTTTCCGGCGGCAGATATTCCTGTTTGCTATATTTCGTGGTGCTTAACAGTAAATCAAGGTTATGCATATAAAAACCTATCACGCCAAACTCATATGCAGAGTTATCGTTTTTGAAATCATTTAGTGTCTTTCCGTATACCGCCTTTTTCAGTGTCGCAGTGATCGCCCTTCCATATGTGATATCTCCCAGTTTCGGAATGCTGTCTATAGCCATTTCAGTATTAATGGAAAGTTTTTTCGTTTTTGCTATGCTGTCAAAAAGCTCGTCCACCTTTGCTGCATCCTGAAACACGCACTGGTCTGTAGGTTTGAGCATCATTCCTGTGAATGTGACATAATGCGTGAGCAGAAACTCATAATATCCGTTTTCCTCCCTTATTGCGGGTTTGCTCATCAGGATTTCTTCGTATTTTGTCGCCGGTTTCTGAAATATAAGGTGAAATCCCTTTCCGGACATGGACAATTCACCATACATATATGGCAGTGTTAACAGACTGTCCCTGATTTCCGGGGGACATCTTGGCTCAATATCAAGCACAATGAAATCATCAAGAGCCTGATTCAGACTATATGTTGCGTTTGTTGCATTAGGGAGGATATTTCTGACATCGTATAAATCGACGAGCGGCATATTTCCATCCTTAAACGATGCTCCGACAACCTTTCCCTGCGATCTCAATATGTTCATATCAACCGGCTTTTTCTTTGAAGTAGAAACTGTCCAGCGCCTGTTCTCCGCAATGGTCTGTATAAAATCATTCTGTATAAAAAAATCTAAGTTAATAATCCGCGCCTCCCTCTTCTTACAGGTTTGGTAAACCAAAAACCCTGTTTCTTATAATACTTCAAATTACTGCGTTTGAAAATACCAAAATAGAAAATATAGCCATTGCATACAAGATATAATAATCATGCAATGGCTGCATTATTTAAAATAATGTCTGTTTTACTGCAGATTCAATCTCTTTTAACTCCTTACCGCTGACCTTTCCATAAAACGATTCAAGCCTGCATTTGTCTACAGTATGTATCTGCGAGCACAATGCAATGTGTTCGCGATACTTCTTTCCCCTGTCTTTATGAAAAAATGACTTGTCACTGATCCTGACCGAATTGGGACGGTTCCGATCCTTTGAGCTGACATATACGATCTTTACAGTCCCTTCCGTCTGCAAGCTTTCGTTACTGCTGATCACGATTCCCGGGCGGTTCGACCAAATTTCATGGCCTGTCGGGAGTTCATTCTGTGATATATGGTAAATCCCGCCTGTTTCAATCATGCTGTCTCCCCCATTTCATTTCCGATCCTATCCGTGTTTATGGAAACATTACTGTTATCCGGTGCAGATTTCCCAGCGCAGACTGCCTCATAAGCAGTCATGATACTGCTTGACTGTTTATTGGTATTATATGCAAGGATGTATTCTGACTGTCTTGCCCGTGTAAGCCCTACGTAATACATGCGCTTTGCTTCCTCCGTACCCGAATCATGTTCGTTGTACAACAGGATCACATTGTCAAATTCAAGACCTTTGGCGCTGTGTATGGTGCTCGCCACAAAATTATAGCGGCTTATGTCCTGTTCCTTTTTCTGCTGGTTCCGCATACTTGTCAGACGCAGTTTTAACGCATTCTTTTCAATCTCATAATCGATCAGGGTCTGGAATGCATGGTCTGTAAACTCCTTCAGTGTGATCACGCCATTCTGCAGTGCCATGTCTTTCGCTGCAAGCAGCTCCCTGTTCTTTGTCATCCATTCAGAAATACTCTTCTTCAGGGCGGCATCAGCATTGTCATTGTATACCCCGATTTTTTCTTTATTGCTGAGTATATGGCGCATTATCTCCACGGCCGCATCATTTCCCGCTTTATGCGTATAATCGTTTCCCATCAGACGTATGTATTTTGAGAAAAATGTCTGCTGGTAATTTTTCGCCGGGACAATATTGATAAATGAAGCCTGCGGAAACATGATTTTAATGATGTCCTCAAAGACTTTAAGGTCACTCCTTCTATAAGCAAGGAACGCCACCTGTTCGTCCTTATTGAGTCTTTCTTCAAGCCACCCCTTTATCTCTAGCAGCATATTTGGCATGGACTCCTTCAGTTTTCTCATTCCGGGAAGATTGCTGTATGTAACTTTTACATCTTCATCGAAGGGTCTTGTATGAAAGTCGTTGGCGTGAAGTTGGATTTTGGCATACTGGTTTGCCTCGATGTTTGTGAGCATCAAGTTCGCAAAGTCCAGTATATTCTGGTTTGACCTGTAGTTTGTCTGCAGCTGCATGCATTCAAACACGCCGCTCATTTCAAGGCAGTTCAGAGCCTTCGGGTTTGATGCCCTGAACTCATAAAGCGTCTGTGAACAGTCCCCGACAAGATACAGGCTCGCCTTATGCCTGATCACATAACTGATAATATAAATAAACTCAAATATTGAGTTATCCTGTACCTCATCCATGATAATGTGCCTGCACAGCGTTGTATTCTCTATAAGTTGGTCTGCTGCATGATAACAGATGATGGATTCCAATTCAAGTGTTGTCTGGTTAATGGCATCCAGCAGCCCAATGAGCTCTGTAAACTGGCTGCTGACAATATTTGACAACGCCACAAGTCCGGCATTTGTATTCTCCTTCATTTTGTCAAACGCCCTGATCACCTTATGGGCAACGTGATTCTGTTCCATCAATTCACTGTTTGCCTGCAGTACATTAATGATCGTGTCCGGTGTTGAAAGACTATGTGAATAATTTGCTGAATAGATGTAATTGATCATGGACGCAATTGTCTGTGACTTTACGGCAGGGGCAATCTCTTTGATATGGTTTGCCGCAGCATTTGTGAAAGACAATACTGTTACTGTTTTCAGATCCACGCCGCACTGCTGGAGATATTTTAACCTGTTGTTGATCACCGTGGATTTTCCTGTTCCGGCTCCTGCCTGTACGATACAGCATGGCTTCGGTGATGTGATCGCCGTTATCTGTTCTGGTGAAAAATTCACGTCGGAATTTTTCCAAGGCACGGGGCTGAATGTCGCTATATCCGGTTTGATCCTGTCAAGCATCTCAAGCTTTACATTCAGCAGAATGTTTAAATTGGCATCTGATGCCGCCTTTAAGGCTGTCGGATATCTCTGCTGGATACTGTTATAGATATACTTGTAGTCCGTAAGGTTTACTGAATAATTGTTCAGCGTCCTACAGAAGTTGACAATGATATCAATATCAGTCCCTGTCTCCAGCATCGCATTCATGATTTTGGGAATGCCCTCATCCCACAATTCAGCTGTCGCCTGCACCAGATCGTACACTGTCAGTCTGTTGACATATTCATTTACCATGTTAACATCAATGCTGGGGGACTGTGCTGTTATAAAACCAGTATCAATACACAACGATGATGTCACAGACATTTCATATTTTCCATACATATTTTTACATATGATCCCGATGTCATAGGAACAGTAGGCACTTTTATGCTTATTTTCAAGGTCGGTTCCCAGTATCATGTAATCCATTGTCAGCGACAGGTAATACCTCTGGTCTTCCGGCACTGTATCTGGTGATATACACTCCGCATTTTCCGGCAGTTCGTCATATTCCAGCCGATCCTGTATATAAAGGCTTAACGGTATGACCTCAAATATTGATGTCCCGGTAGTAACTGTCACTTTCTTGTATGGATACTGGATTGGCGGCCTGACCACCTTTGCCTTGTCAATACACGGTAAAAAGGCACCATTTAGCAGCCCTCGTTTCTTTCCTGAACCTGTCAGTGACCTGCTGAAAAACTGTGGTGACACAATTTTCTTTTTCTGGGAAAATATACTTGCAGTTCCCGTCTGTTCATTTTCGTTTAATATAATTGGCATGTTCGTTCGTCCTTTCTTTGGATTTCATATTTTCCAGCTGGACAGGAAAATAACATTCCCGCCTGCTCGTCCGTTGCCCTGACGGTCTGTTCTCCCGCACGGGTCTGTACAGGAGAACAAAAAGACAGGCATCCATTATGCCCATCCTTCCATTAGTCTGTTGTCAATATAATTGCACACTGTTGTCTTAATCGGTCTTGCACCAAACCGTACATCAAAGCTCTTATCACATAATGTCTTTAATTCAAAATCAGGAAGCTCATCTTCCAATGCAGCGCCCGGTCTCAACTGCTTTATCATCTGGACTTCCTTCATGTAGGTGTCCTTCATGATATCCTCGTAAATTTCACGCGTGATCTCATGAAAAGTCATCTTATGGTTAAAGCGGTTTATGAGTGCAATCTTGAAATGTTCCGACAGCTCTGACACCGATATGTCACGCTTTTTTCTGTTGATCCCTATCGGGTTGCTTTCGTCCATTCGCCCTGCGTTTGTTGTTGCAATGATGATTGATTTGGAAAAGTCAATGATTTTTCCACTATTGTCTTTTAGGTATCCTTCCTCAAACACATTCATGAATAAATCCTGCACTGACTTATGTGCTTGGTCAAATTCATTCAGCTCAATCACATGATATGGATTGGTGTCCAGAATATCAAATGGCATCTCCGCGTTCGAATCATATCCCACATATCCGGCTGGCGCACCGATCAGACGGTTAATGCTTGCCTCCGAATAAAATTCAGCCATATTCAATCTGATCGGCTTCTCATCTGTGCAGTATCTCGCAATAATATTAGCCACTTCCGTTTTTCCGACCCCTGATGAACCTGCAAACAAAAACGTAAGGGGTCTGTTCATTGGTCTTACATGCATATTCCGAAGTCTAAGGATCTTTATGATCTGTTCAAGGACATCATCCTGCCCTTTGATATATTCCAGTTCTGACTGGAATTCATCTTCCGAAAAATCCTTCGGCTCGTTATGCCCTGTCGCAACTTTTAAGGCAGTTCTTATGATCCCGCGTCTGGACAAGTTCACTCCGTTAATGGAGCGTCCCATATTTTGAAGATTTATATCCGGGCTGTTGAGCAGTTTATATTTTTCAACGACGGCATTCGCGACAGCACGGTCAGCCAGTGTCACTGCATTGTCGGGACGGTGCGTGTTACTGGAACAGTATTCATCCGCGATATCAACAATATTCCTGCCCAGCTCCTCATCATAGTTAAAGGGCATTTTATAGTGGTCCGCCAGTTTTCTGACATATACATTGACAATTTCCAGCGTTTGATCTTTTGAGAGCTCATCCACTATGACCTTTGTAAACCTCCTCTTGAAAGCCGGATCAGTGTCTATATTCTTTACTTCCTGTGTCGTCGTGGCGCCGATCACCCTTATCATTCCCCTGCCCAGTGCGGGTTTTAATATCTGAGCAATCTTTTCATACAATCCTTCCTGAAACAGCATGTGGAACTCGTCCAAGAACAATATCGCCCTGTTATCCTTATTAGACAGAAACTCAACTAGGCTCTTTACTTTTTCCTCCAGTTCCCCCACCATGCTGCTTCCTGCCACGATATCCGAAATCTGTAAGGAATATATTGTGCAGCCATACAGTAATTCCGGCACTGACGCATCCTTTATCTCAATCCGGTGTGCCAGCTCCTCAACGATTTTGGTCTTTCCGGTTCCCGCCGGGCCGACAAGCAGCGCATTCGGATGCGATTCGCCGATCAGTACTGTCATAAGCTGGTCAATTATGGCATCCCGGTATAGTGTTGGTGTATGTTCCTTTTTGTTAAGGTTGTCAAGAATGGATAATGAACCGCCACTTTCAGGCTGGTTCATTATCCCTGTCATCAGTTCTCTGGGTATATTTGCTATGATTCCGATATGAATGTCCTTTTTGCCAGCATCATTATCAGTATCATTGATTTCATCTGCCAGGTCGATTACCGCCATACATATCATCTCCTTTCGTTAATTTTTCTAGTTCTGGGGCATGAGGATTTGCCTGCATATATTGGGTTCAATATGGTACATGCTCCGACAAAATTCCTCGGCAGCCTGTTTCACATTTGGCCAGGATGCTTTTGAAGTGTCAATCGGGGCGTAGTATAACTTCCTCGGATAATCCGGCCGTTCATCAGGCGGATAATATGCAAAATCCGTGACTAGCAGGCTGATCTCCTTCCTCCTTTTAGCAGACTGCATGATATACTGCCATACAATCTCAAAACTTGTTCCGCCTGTCACTTTCGGCACCCTTTGAAACTGCCTGTATATCTCAGTTATGGTTTTACCTTTGATCTTTAGTCTGGTGCTCTCTGATATTACATGGCTAAACGAATTGAAGTATAAGTTTACATTCAGTTTCTTTGCCATTGTAATGCATGTCAGGATAGCATTTTTATAGTTCTCCTCTGAAATTGATGTTGATGTGTCCAGATATATATGGATATCCGGCTTATATTGTAAAGAGATGCTTTTTCCGGGGAGATTGTAATTATCTGGATTGCGTCGGTTTGATTTCATATATGTTGACTTGATCACTTTAGAGTAATTCTCAGATTTACTTACATTTGATTCTTTATCTATAATCTTTACGATCCGTCTGGAAAGGTCTGCCTTAGTCATCGCCACCTTGCTAAACTGGAAGATCTTCCTCTTTTCTGTATCCCTGCCCTGTTTTTCAAGCAATGCTGCATGGTTTTTCAACTTCATGCCGACAATCCTGCTATGCAATGCTGCCGCGCTCAGCTTTGATATCTGGGTAAGCGAAAGCTGGAATATGTCCTCCATAAGTGCGGATTTTATGACTGACACGTCACGCACAATTTTATTTGCCGGAACTTTCGAGACATTTTCGACATTCATGAAAAGCATGCACCTTGGTACCAGCAGGTTATTGATGCTTGGTGCAATAATCCCGCAGTCATCCGGGTTCTGCCGCGCGAACATCATTGAAAAATTCATGACCAGCCGCTCAAATGAATAGGCCGAACATCCCTGTTCCCTGGTATTTCGGAGTATCACGCCTTCTATTAGTTTCAACCTTAATTTTTCAAAATCCGCAAATTTTCGTATTGTATTGATATCCATGTGCACTGACAGACCATTTACCATACTTTTGATAAATCCAATATATTTATCATAGACGGTATTATTTCGGAAATAAAAGACCGGATGCGGCTCATTGATATAAAAATATGTATTTACGCAAAGTTCGTCTTCCGCTCCGGTTTTTAGGTATTCCTTACATGCACTCTTTAGGTCTGATGGTACATAAATGACTGTACTCGATGGCAAGGGCGCATTAACTGATGCATTTGCCTGCGATATGAATACCTGTGAGGCACGCAGCCCATTTTTGTAATTGCAGAGTGTCTGTCCCCACACATCATTTAAGATCTTGTTCTGTTTATATTTAATGCCTGCATCAATGGAATCCGTAAGAATCAGCGCAGCAATCACATCTGGTATGATCTGGTTTCCGTTTTCATCTGTTGCTGTGACGTTTTTCCCGGATTTATAGACTGGATCTATTATGGATATGGTATTTTCAATTAACTGCCTGCCATTTAGCTCCCTGCCAACATCATCATTGTAAAATGGCCTGAGCTTCACTTTACTGTTGTTTTTAAACTTTATCTTCATTTTCTGTCTCCTCCCTGGGCTGGTAAAAACTGCACACTTTCCTCTGCCCACAGGATAAAATCTCCTGTTCCTCGCATCCAGCATAAATCGGGCAGTCTTCCCATATCCCGCATATCGTACATAAACAACCTTTACACATTTTAATCTCCCCCATATTTCTTTTTATTTCAAAAATCCTTTACGCAGATATGGGATAGGCTGTCATCCCATACATGGACATTTTTCATGCTTATCAGAAACCAAGCATGGACATTACCTTGGACATACCACAATTAATGGAACAGACTGCTGTATAATTGACATCATTGATCTGGTGGCTGCTCCCAAGCATGGAGAGCATCTGCGTGTCCTTGGAATTTAATGAACTTATTGCTGGCGCAAGACATTCAAGGACTTTTGTATTATCCCTGCTGTCATATAATGCATATACAAAAAGTTCCGATTTCTCATCATGGCTTAGGGATGCAATAAATTTATTCAGGTCATCCCTTGATGTATATGAAGTCATCTCCTGATATTTTGCAGGTTCAGCAAGTGTAATGTTTTGAATCTGTTGGATATTTTGTACCTGGCTGCACAATGTATCAAAGATCTCCTGCACAAGTGCAAGGGAAAACGGTGTCTCCCCGCTGTGGGCAACGACTGCCTCGTATAACAGGCTGTTTTCATTTCCCATCATCGTATTAAGCATTCCAACCAGCTCATGATCAGTACACTCGTTCAGCCAGTTTGATACGGATGTAATTGTCCTTGGGACTGTCATCTGCGCCATGTTTTCATCATCGTAGTCAATCTCATAGGCTGCATTTTCTGCTTCTTCCTTATTTTCATCGTCATTTGCCGTAATACTGACCGCATCCTGCACAATACTGTCAGGATTTTTCCTGAGTACTGCCGACACATACTTATTCAAGTTGGGGTTTGCACTCATGAAGGTACTTACATCAGGTTCCACATGATACATAACAAAACGGGTGATCGATGCTTTGTCAAGGGAACAGACATTACCCTTATCATTACCGGCAATGATGACTTTCAGGTTGTCAGGAATGTCTCTGTCGCCAATACTGCGCAATGTAGGGATTGACAGCGCCTCGGAAGTTACATCCGGCGTCGATCTGTTGATCTCATCAAGAAACAGGATCGGTGTTTCATCTGCATTGGCAAGCGCATAATCAATAGCCTTGCGGATCACAATATGCGGATAGAACACCTGTGCATAATCCTGTGCGCCGTCTTTATCTGTCCCTGCAGGCACCAGCCGGCATCCTGTAAGATCAGCCTTTTCCGCAAGCTGGTTCACTGGAAGCGTGAAACATTTTGTGCCCAGTCTTTCGGCAAGGCTCTCCACCCAGCTTGATTTCCCGATCCCGGGATCACCTACCAGCATTGGTACACAGTTATTTTTAATGTCCTTTTCTACAAGCACTGTTAAGTTTTCAAATTTCATTTTCGTTCTTCCTCTCTTCTAAATTTTATTATTCCCAAAAAAAGACCGTCTGTGAAACACAGACAGTCTTTAAAACACTTTTACGAATCACTTCTCTCTACATTGAAGCTCCACGAGTCTGTTAAGTGCATGTGTATCCAACCGCACACTGCCTGTTCCATCCTGCCTGTCATATACGAAATTACATAATACATGGCTGATATACATGCCCTCCTTCTGAATGACTACGCCTGTCGGCACTTCCGATACAGTATATTTTTGCAAAAGCTTCTGTCCCTCAGACTGCCTCGAAGCAACCCAGTATATATTTTCTTTTCCTTCCACTTCTGTTTTTAATTCATCATAAACAGCTTCACAGTCTCTGCATCCGAATCTGTAATATATGAGAATATTCCCCTGCTGGTCAAAGTTCACACTCCTGTCTGTAACAGGGGAATTCTGTATTGCACGGATTGTCCGCAAAATCCCAAACTTTTGTAATGATTCCATGTCAGCGCCATGCATATAAGCCATTACAGCTGTTGCCATGTATAAAAGAAACAGAACTGCCAGGGTCGCCGCAAGAAATTTTTCCAATTTTTTTGATTTTAAATATGGTTTCTTTTTATTCCTATAGAATATACCAGTCAGGAAAATGATCCCTGTTATGATAATGTATATTAACGTGTATATCAATCTTCCGCCTCTCCATATACATGAATTTCCTGAAAGAAGTGGCAGAAGAGCTCCACTGCCACCTTCAGCTTATGTTTTTTACGCGTTTTTTTCCATTAGGCAGTCCTGCCCTGCGACTGTCCTGGCACTCTCATTCTGGCCATTGGATTGGCTGGCGCCTGGCTCATCTGTGTACTTTCATTCCTGTCTCCCTGCGGCTGCATCTGTGCCCTGTATACGTTCTGGCCGGCTGCGTTTCTGTTTCCCTGTGTCTGAGCTCCTCCTTGGACATTTTGTCTGCCCCTGCCTGCATTTCCCTGCGGCTGCATCTGTGCCCCATATGCGTCCTGCCCTGTCCCGTTAACATCCGTACTGTTCCGGAGAGCAGTATTCCGCATTGCTGCTGAAACTGGCTCAGTATTCCTGTCTTCATAATAAAAATTCGGATCATATGGCATCTCCCCGCCTGTCGGATACGCTCCAACAGAATCTTCCGGAACACTGCCGTAACCATAAGATGTATACGCACTATTGTCAGCTGCCGCTCTGCCCTGCACCTGGCGCGGCATTGAATCATTTTGCTTTTTATCTGGCGCAACATATGTTACACCCTGGCTTGCAAGCGCATCTGCAAGTGCGTTTGGTTCATAATACCTGATCGGCTCATCGATCATCACATAATCAATTCCTACGCCGACGCCTGCCGCTGTATCAAAGATTCTTGCCCCGACTGTCACGGTCAGCCCCGTATCCAGCTCATGCTCCAGCGGGTGCAGTTTATCAGCAATACCCTGTCCTGCAAGTTCAGCACCTGCGTATACGGAATATGCTACTGGGGGAAGGCTTGAACTTTTGCTTGTCGCGTAGTACCTTACCACATTTGACGTTTTTGACGGCTTGAATCTGTCCTGCATGATCCTTACAACATCTACAGGAAGCGTTTCCGGATTTAGTATCCGAGGATTGTCAAGCGTGAGCGTACAGTATGGTCTGTTCGAAGGCCTTCCGCCATGCTCCTGTGCCCTCTTGTTGGCAGCCGCCAGTTCTTCTCCCTCATACATTTTGGAAATGTGGGAAAAACTTACTTCTCCCTGAATATTAACGATAATTGGTGTATATGGTCTCAAATAGTCTAAATTACTGTTCATTTCTGTTCTCCTTTGTCTCTTTACATGTTCATTTTTGTTCCATATTTAGTTTTGATTGGTTTTATCCCGCTTTATTTTATCCGTATTCGAATATATATTCTTATTCATATATTTTATTTTTCCATTAATCGGTTGATTTTTGCTATTTATTGTGATAAATTATATGTTATCACATTATTTTCACAAATACAAAGTATTTATTTTGTATGACCATGGGAGGTTTCAGTTATGGATAAGAATAATTTCAAAAATACCTGTGTTTTTGCGGCATGCGGCGTCATCTGCATTACGCTTCTTGGCATATCTGCGATGTCTTTTGCTGGATCCATGTATACATCCGGTACAGACACTCTTAATGTCGTATTAAATGAAGGTCTGTATAATGGTCTGCTTTCATTGTCTTCTGATAATCAGACTACTTCATCTACAGATACTCTTTATGTCATTATCAACGGAAAGGAATATCCTGTCATTGAAAACGATGATGGACAGCTTGTTGCACAGAATGTCCAGTCTGATGATCCTTCTGGCTCCATGGCTGATATACTTCCGTCTGATACTGCCGAAACATCCCGTTTTACTGTTGATGCTAGTGGTAACAGGGTTTATCACATTATCTGGGGCGATACTCTTTCAGAACTCGCACTTGAATTTGACAGCTCCGTAGATGAACTTGCTGTTTATAACCGCATCCCTGATCCAAACCTGATCTATGCGGAAAATGACCTATATCTTCCCAGTAAATAAGAAGGTTGTTTTTATAAATCCCCGTTTTTCAACTCATCCAAGCTACTGATGATCTTATCAACAAGACCGTAATCCAGTGCTTCTTCCGCTGATTTCCAGTTATCACGTTCTGTATCCCGTGACACTTCGTCATAAAGCCTGTGACAATTTTCGGCAAGAATAGAATTTAATGTCTTTTTCGTCCTGCTGATATGTTCTGCGGCGATCTCAATGTCACTTGCCTGCCCTTTTGTACCGCCTAATGGCTGGTGGATCATCACCTCTGCATGGGGTACAATATATCTTTTGTCTCCTGACGACAGTATAATTGCCCCCATGCTTGCAGCAAGTCCGATACAGTAGGTGTAAATCTTACTCTCTATCAATTTCATTGTGTCCATGATTGCCAGACCTGCTGTCACTGAACCTCCGGGACTGTTGATATAGATATGGATTGGTTCTCCTTTTCCCAGTGAATCCAGATATAAGAGTTGTGCAATCACAACTTCTGCTATCATGTCGTTGATTTCACCTGTCAGAAGAATGATATTGTCATCTAGTAACCTCGACGCAATATCCATCGCCCTGTCGCCATCAGCTGTTTTTTTGATGACCATTGGAACTGTATTCATTTGTCTCCCTCCTTCCTGTTCTGCTATTGGTTTTTGCATATCCTCCTTCAGCATGGAAACCGAGTCTGTAAGACTCGAGACAGCTTAATAACATATTGGATATGATAGCAGTTTAAAAAGCTGTCTTTTATTCCTAGATACCAACTGTATATCTTATGGCATCAAGCAGTCCCTGCTGTGTAACATTTTTTGACTCAAGTATCTGAAGTATTCTTTCATCGATCGTGTCGCTGCAAACGATATGGATGATCGAAACCGCATGGTTTTGTCCCTGCCTGAATACCCTTGCATTTGTCTGTATATACTCTTCCAGACTCCATGGCAGTGTATACCAGACCAAGATATGTCCGCCTTCTTGGAGATTAAGCCCAAATCCGGCGCTTGCAGGCTGGATCAGCAGCATCCTTATCTTTTTTTCATTCCATGCACGGATTGTTTCAGTTTTTCCGTCAAACACGATGGCATCTTTAAAATGCCCCTTGATGGCAATTACATCTGTTCTATAATGATATGCTACAAGCAATGGAGATGGCTCATTTTCATATATATACTTTAACTGCTCTATTTTCGCTTCATGAATTTTTACATAATCATGTTCCACATTGGTATAGACAATTCCCGAAGCAATCTGGGCGAGTTTTGAAACGAGCACTGCAGGATTAACTGCTCTGACAAGCGCGCCTTCAATAAAAACTTTTGATTTCTCTATCATCTCCATGTAAGCCTGATACTCCCTGGACGACATATATGCCCTGACTGTATCATAAACTACTGGAGGAAGTGTCAGTCCTGAGTTGTCAAGTGATACAACGATATCGCTTATCCTGTCATAGATTTGCTGTTCTGCTCCAGTTACGGGAATCCATTTGGTTACTCTGTTCCCGATTGTTTTCCATGCCATAAAGTATTTCTGGTGGTATTCATACATTGTTCTTCCAAGTCTTTTGCCGGAATCCAGCACTGCTATCAGGCTCCAGAGATCGTCAAGCCCGTTCGGCGCCGGTGTTCCGGTCAGTCCTATCACACGCTCTGTATATGGCATGATACGGATAAGGCTTTTTGTCCTTTTTGAGTCAGGATTCTTAAAAGACTGGTACTCATCGACGACCATCATCGGAAAGCACCACTGTGCCCCGAAATATTCCGTCATCTGCGGCAGTAAATCCCGCGATATAAAATACATTGTTGGTGGTGCCGTCTTTGCTTCCTCAAACAGCTGCTCTCTTTTGATTTTTGATAGCTCCCTTCCCTTTTCATCAATGAGGAATGACTTATACCTGATGTCAATTTCTATCTTATTCATTTCATCGATCCATGAAGAACGGGCAACAGCCTTTGGTGCAACCACAAGACAGTGACATTGCATCCTATTGGTAATGACAAGTTCACATACTGTTGCAAGCGCGATGCGCGTTTTTCCAAGTCCCATCTGCAGGAACAGGCCGCATTTCGGAGTCCTCACGCAGAAATCCACGAGCTCCTCCTGGTATCCATGCAGTCCAAATACTTGTGAAAGCTTTTTATTCATCCTCTCATGCCTTTCTAAAAGTACGCACAAAAAAGGCAATACCTGTTACCTTCTGGTATTGCCTTTCAAAAGTGCTTATTCTTTTTCAATTATTTCTTTTAAAACAACTTATCTAACCCAAATCCGTAATGGGCTGTTTCTTTTGCATCTTCTATCTCATACTGCGTCCTGATGTCAAAAGATCTGGGCAGTTCTATCCCCTCACGAATATGCCTGTACATATTGATAAAGTTATTGACATGTCTGCACTGATCTGGAAAAACTGCTTTGTAATGTTCTGGAATTGACCGAACAGCTTGATCATACTTTGCAGTTTTAAAACTTTTCTTCCCATAACTTATGCTGCCCTCATACATATTGATGTTCAGCTCCGTCATCCCCCTGTCATTCTGCATCTGCAGTTTGATCTTTTCACTCCATACATCACCTTCATCAGATATCATGGCTGGATAATAAGATGCTATTAACAGCTCCCTCATATTTTTATTTTCTTTATTGGCATCCTCGTTTATGCAGCGCAGGTATGCCTCAAATAAAGGGGATTTCTCTTTTGTATAAGCATCATAAGCCGTGCGCCCTGTCGGTTCGATTTTTCCAGAAACTGTTATATCCGGAAAAATCGATACAAATTCGAATCCTATATCATTTGCTTCCTTACGGACGATAAATGCCATTGAATATGACTGGTATTCTTTTCCGTCTGAAGAGCGAAACCCATGTCCAATAGGACTATCCAGTGGTTTTCCGGCAATCTTTATTTTTTTTCCATACGCAATCTTATCATCTGAAAGTCTTTTCGCCAATAACGGTATGATTGATACAAAAGACTCTTTTATATAATGGTTTAATCTGTTTCCTTCAATGTCAAAAACAGACGCATCTTTTGTTGGGTTAGAATCTTTGAATAACCGGTTAATCAGCTGATCATCACTCAGACCAAGATGTTTATCTATGGCATGAGGCGTCATTTTGATGAATGTCTTTATTCCATAATTATTTATATATGTATTGATCCGGTTGTAGATTTGATCTTCGCGGCTTATCATATCAGTCCAGCACCTCGGTTTTCATATCAATCTCAATCTTCTGCAAATCCTCATCACAAGCGATTTCTTTCATTTTCTCAGCCAAATATTTAGGATCAACCTTGGAAATCATTGCCCAAACGGTATCCGACATCTCTCCATGATAGGAAATTGCAGTTTGCGGTATCGGAATATCTGCATATTTCACATTATCGTGCAGTCTGTGCGCCGGCATTTCTATGTGCGGTATTCCTGCCTGATCCATTACATAACATAATCGCGTATCCATCTCGCTCGCATAAAAAAACACTGTTTCGTATTCTAATAATTTCGCTTTATCCAAAATGACCATTCTGATTAACCTCCCTTTTCTTTTTCCATTTTCTGACAATGAATACTTTTTGTCAAGACTAAATGCAGGCAAGGCTATATTGCAAGAATCCTCTTTACTGACATAATTTGGTGTATTGGCAGTTTTTATATGTACAGCTTCACACTATTTTCCTGATTTTTTTCATTTTTTGTACTCATTTCATATCTGTTTCTTTTTTATAAATAGTACCTCCGTATCCATCAACTACACCAATAGCCCACGAAAAACCATTTGTACTATTATCTTTAAATCTCCTAGGCTTTCGGCTGACCGCTTTTTCTTCTCCAGTTTTTAATGTTACTCTTTGCGAGGTTATTTTCGTAACTATATACTCTTTTGGTTCTCTGGTACATTTTTCGCTGTTCCACACCTGCACGGTGTAACTATCACCGACTTTAAATGGATGCTCTGGCTTTTCCGGCACCTCCTCCGATATAATACTTTTAATTTCTGCATATGCAGCTTTCCCACCATATCCGGCAGCACCACCTTCCATAATGGAATATGAAATATTTACTTTTCCGGTTCCTATAACCCTGCATTTCCCCCACCTGTTAAGCTCTACAATATAGCCCTCTTTTATATTATCCTTAGAAAACGCAACACCGCCAGCTTCTTCCATGCACTCATGATAATAAATTGATTTACTGATTGCATTTTCTATAATTAGTTCTGCATTTTCTATCCATTCCTGAACCATTTCCGCAGTGAAAATATCGCCGTTATACCGCTTAATTTTTTCTCCATTTTCGATTCTTTCAAGATATTTTCGATAATATTCAATATTTTTCCTTTGTGCTTTAATGGTCTTTTCTGCATCTTTGATCCGCCGGTCAATAAATCCTTTATCAGTTGGCTTTGTATCTTCTGCAGTTTGTCGTGCTATCGCTGCGCGTTCTGCATAATATTCAGATTTTCTAAATTCTTCAAATCCTTTTTCCCATGCTGAAAACATTCTGTTTCGCCTGTTTGTAAACGCCCTGCCAGCGCTACTGTTAATATTTGGCTGGGTAAAAAAAGCAATGTCTCCGTGCATGTCATTAATAGGCTTTTGTAATGCTTCTGCTCTTTCCTGTGCCTTTTCTGACTTGTTATCATATCTTTCTGCCCGTGCTTCTGCCCTTTCCGCTTTACGCTCCATCTGTTCTGCAAAAGTCAATGTTTCTCCAACTTTGCCGCCATTGTCAAGTCCTAACTTTTTAGCGACTGCTTCTGCTCTCCATAAATTAGGAAATTTTGCACGGCTTATCCATACACCAGATTTACGGCTAAAAAGATAATTACTTTTGATTTCCCCTTTCAAATCATCTGACAATGCCATATAATCCGCTTTATCAAAATGCAATTCAATTTTTTGTGTCTCCAAATTCATTATGTACTTACTCAAATCTTTATCCTCTCTTTCATTTTTAATTTGTTCTGCCACATATCTCCTTAAACACTTATTTAGCCATTCATTCAGTTCTTTACAGGAAAGGTTCTTTATGCATCTGCTAATATAAAAACAGCAAAGTCATGGTGTAATCCCATTACTTTGCTGCTACGCCAAATATTTCTCATACCAATAACCACCACTGCAGTGTTTTTCTTCCTCCTCTCCATGTTGTTCATCAATGTAATGTATACATTCCTCTTTTGTATCAAAATGCTTCATTTCAAGGTTTCCATCAGAATCCTTTGGCATAAATACCATCCACCAGCCTAAAGTGTCCAGATATTTTATCTTCCTGTTTTTGTATTTTGTTTGTATAATCACCTGTTATCATTCCTTTCAAATATTTACGGATCAGCATATTATTATTTCGCCCATCTTTCTATCATATCAGTAGCGACATATTATTCCGTAATGCTGTAATTCCCGTTTCATTTTTTGAGCGAAACGAATGTGTAACTCTTAAGTGTTCATGATATTTTTAAACAGACAACTTTTTAATATAAGCATTTATGTCCCCACATTTAAAGTGATTCCTTACACACTTTTCTTCCTGAAGGACACTACACAAGGCATCTGAATTTTTTGGCTGATCTTCAAAATACAGGAACTTCCCAAAGTCCGGGTCATCAGCTTCAGTAATGCGCTCTTCAGCTGTCTGTATCCGCTCGCCGTTCTCGTATATCAGTTTTACATCTCCGCGCTCTACAGAAACCTCCTTGACATGTCTATAAAATTTTTGATAATCCAGTTCATAAATATTCCCCATCACTCTTCTTTTTTCCATACCTGCTATTTCCACTACATAAACAAGTATTTTATCTTGTGTATTCTCCGCATAATAGCAAAATGTATTATATTCCCTTGTCCCTTTAATAAATGTATCCTTCTCCTTTAAACACCATGTCCCTTCAGGGCGGCTCATCCAAAGGTATATTTTACTCTCTGGATTTTGTTTCTTTACCGCCTTCGTCAGAATTTTAATATCTATATCAAAATCAGACTGAAAGTGTTTTGTATTGGTATACATAATTGCTTTTAAGGATTTTATGATATTTACGTTTTCAAATTTTAACATGATGTGGTCCCTTTCTATATCTTATCCTTTTGCTTTCCTTTTAAGGAAGGGGTATATATAATAAGTACCAGCCTTCCCGCATTTTCTAAAATTTTTATCTAGTTTTTCAGAATTTCTCATACAAGATATCTGCACATGAAATTGCTGACAGGCTCTGGAAATCATTCCAGACCTGTCTCATGGAGTAATGGAAAGTAAACTTGTCCATCAGCGTACAGTTATTTTTACACCACCTGTCATTCCTCAAGACTTTTAACAGAAATCTGAAAATCCATATCCATTCTGCTATTTCTTACCAGAATACAGTCATCATCTCCATCCAGTACCTTCATCCCGCTGCGTGCAATGGCTTCCTCAATGCTAGACAGAATTCTTTGTTTTTCCATAAAGTCCTCCTGACAATTACAATTCCCGCACCCACATTCGGACAGTGTGCAGCGGTACTGCCTGCCGCTTTCTGACATAGCAACATACGGATTACATACTGCATACCCGTATTCCTGAAGGACGGAAACTGCACTGTCAAATACCTTTCTGAGAATTTCAATATTCCACGGAAACTTTTCTTCCGAATCACTCTCATTTAGTTCCAAAAGCTCTGCCAGATAACGATAGGTCGTATTGTCTATGTCGTCCGCCCTCTCTGACATCCGCTGGCTGATCTCCAGTTCCTCTGTCCCTTCTATTTCTTTTTTTCTTGTATTTTTCTCCATATCTTCCATTATTGTCCCTCCCGTTTCTTATAGGTTGATTATTTTCTGACGGCTTTCAAGCTGGTTTCCTTTTCCTCCAGTAACAGGTTGTATTCTCTTATGATACGCTCCCCAATTCGGGGATTGTGCCTGTCACACTCCATATGAATACATAAACAATCCAAATGTCAGAATACATGGGCACCTGCTTCATACACAAACTCTTCACTGGCTGTTTCTGCATATACATATCTCTTATTGCGATATTCAAACGGTATATAAGTCCCCCATGAATCTGGATTTCTTGAATAATATAAACCCGACATATCCATGATAATGCCTGATCTCTTAAAGGATGGCTTAATTTTTCTGATATATTTTACATATTGTACTGCCAGATTAATATACCATTCCCTTGTCATGTCCTTTACCGTGTAACTACAGTCTGGAAATTCCCTTTTTGCACACGCATCTGCATATTCATATCCACAAAACAGATTTTCCATTATTATTTTCCCATGCTCATCCAGCAGTCCAAAATCATGATATTCTGTTTCTGACGCCATAGGAGCAACGATATGTATTCCCCCAGATATGACCATTTCTGTTTCTATATCCTGCTTTTTTTGTTCTTGCCACAACATAACATTCTTCACCACCCTGAAATCCATCACTATATATAACCAAAAGCTGCCACTTCGGGCAGTTTTTGGTTATATATCATTATTATGTGTCAGCAGGATTATGCCGTCAGCATTTCCAAAAACTGTTGTTCAGTCAACACTGTAACTCCCAGTTCCCTTGCTTTTTGCAGCTTACTTCCGGCTTTCTCACCACAAATCAGATAATCCGTCTTTTTGGTCACGGAACTTCCCGGTTTAGCCCCCAGACTGATTATTTTGTCATTGATACCGTCGCGGGTAAAATTCTCAAGTTTGCCTGTCGCAACGATAGTGCATCCCGCAAATTTGTTATTAATCGTTTCGTTCATATTGTTCTCCTCTCCGGATGTCTCTGCATCCAAACCATTTTCAAAATGTAATTCTTTCTGTAGTCCGCGCCATAACAGCAAATGATCCGAGTTGCGGAACCACTCCTGGATATTTCTGCTCATGATATCACCGATACCATCAATTCGTGTAAAGTCAAACCGGGATACAGCAGCCATTTCTAACTCCCGCAAATTGCCATGAAAATACTGATCCAGCAATCTGCCGGCAGTCCTGCCTATTAATGGAATATCCATCGCCACTATATAACGTTCAAATGTGGTATTCCGGCTTCTATTGATGGAAAGAATCATATTCTCATACGATTTCTCCCCAAACCCCTCCAGTGCAATAATCTGATCACGATAACGGTCAAGGTGGTATAAATCCTGATAGCTTTTTAACGCACCGAGCTGAATGAACTGGTCCAGCGTGGCTTCCGATATTCCCCTGATATTCATGGCTTTTTTTTCCGTAAAATGTACGAAACGCTGCAGGATACGGCTGTCACATTCAGGATTATCACAATGAAGCGTTTTAATAATACGTCCCTTGTCACCAGCTCTGGAATAGGTGCGTGTAGGCTGCCCACAGCAGGGACAGAACTGCGGAGTCATGTCCTGATAGTTCTCACGATCCAGATTTTCTTCCACGTGTGGAATGATCATATTGCGCTTTGACACCAGAATACGGCATCCGGGATGCAGCTCAAGCCCCTCAATAAATGACAGGTTATGGAGGCTTGCCCTGGAGACATCACAACCGTCAATCTCAATCGTATCAAAAACTGCAACAGGCGCAATCTCTCCGCTTCGTCCAGTCTGCCATTCAATTGAACGGAATATGGTCTCATAGGTGTCATCCTCAAACTTAAATGCAATGCCGTCATTGTAATGATGTCCAGTTCTGCCAAGGCTTTCGGAATAAGAAAAGCTGTCAAAACGCAGTACCATCCCATCAATAGGAATGTCGTTGATCTCTGCCAGATCTTTCAATGTCTTGATCTGCATTTCAATATTTTCAACTGATGCATCAGGAGAAACTGGTATGAATGGACAAACCTCAAAACCATAATTTTTTAGAACAGACAACATTCTGCAGCGGCTGTCCCGTAAATCCTTAAATTCGTCCATTCCTTCAAGGATATTGAATACACAAAAACTGATTTTCCTCTGTTTACACACACTTGCATCCAGACACCGAATAGATCCAGAAGCTAGGTTTCTTGCATTACGATATGGTTTTCCATCGCTTCCCACAAGTGTGCCTTTCAGTCGCTCAAAATCATTTTTATGAATGAAACCTTCACCAGTCAGTACAAGGCGCCCCTTATAAGGAATCGACAGCGGTACATTCTGAAAAGCATTTATGTTGTGTGTAACAAGCTCTCCTTCATGGCCATCACCTCTGGTAGATCCCTCTACAAGCTCTCCATTTTCATAAACAAGTTTTATAGTCAATCCATCCAGTTTCAGCATGAGTAATGCTTCGCGCTTTTTCAGAAAAGAAACCAGTTCATGAGCCATCTTAGTTTTATCTAATGAAAGCAACGGAATAGAATGTTGTACTTTTTGCAGGCCATATACTGATTTATAGCCTACTGTCTGGGTAGGAGAATTGCTTAAGACAATTCCTGTCTCTTTCTCCATACGTTCCAGCTCGTTATATAGATGATCGTAAACGGCATCTGATACGCTGGAGGCATTTTCATTGTAGTATTCATGACGGTATTGGTTTAGTTTTTTCACCAAATCACGAATATATCGTGCTTTTTGTAACATTTGTTTTCCTCTTTTCTTTTCATATTAAACAAAGCCTTTTATAAAGAAATTTTTTCCTATAGAACAGCCTGTAACTTTATCAGCCAGCCTATCCCATTATGTGCCAAAAAACTACTTTATAACCAGCTCAGTTCATGATACATACCGGCTGCATATATGCAGCCTGATAAATTATTTTTTAACTATCTGTATATAAAAAAACAGAATTCACCATTTTTCATGATGAATCCCGCAAATTATATGCGTGTAATTTTTTTTATACGCAATATTCTTATAACAGACCTGATGGTTCAGCATTATTCTGCCAGTTATTTTTATAAGTTTTTCCAAGAATATAATTGTAATATTCGTAATTCAGCCATTCCGGATCAAAATCAGTGCTGTCCAGCGAATCATTAATTATCATACATGGTACCGGGTACTCTATTCCGTTAATCCTTTTAATACGGGGTGTTCCGGTTATAATTGCGTTCTCATCGTGATAAAGGTCTTTTATCACATGTAAAGCTAATTTTTCAATATCTGCCATTTCGGAACGTATATACGCTGTAGCTAGGTATATTACCTGATCCCTACATTTTACAGGAATTTTTTCCGGCTCAACATAAAATACCCTGTTACATTTTGCAATTGCAATAGGCGTTATCTTATTACTGTTATTTAACGCATATGGTACTTTAGTCCCAAAATTGTAGATCTTCTTATCAGGGGAACTGCTGATAATATGCTGGAACATTCTAAGATGCTCCCTTTTTTCCGGAAACTGACATGGTGCGATCCTTTTAATCAGATTCATGCCCATTTCATCTGAAAATTCATCCATTCTGCCATTCAAAGCCTTCCATTTAAGGATTTCAGCCAATGCCCAGTCAATTATTACTGGATGGTCAGGCGATTTCGTTGTTATGGCACCGTTCATACCATTCAATTGTCCGCCATGTGCTCCCGTAACCGTGATATCATTCATGGAATTACCAGAGTAACCATTATAAATACCTTCAAGTCTGTTATTGGAATCTTTGGAGACAAGGTATACGACTTCTGGTTTTATTCCAACGTAAACTTTTTCCGCTTCACGTTCCAGTATTTCAGAATTGAGTTTTTCATCCATAACAGTATACAGTCCGTCTGTATTCGTTGATATTACTTCTGCTCCTTTCAGTGCCTGTGCCTGTCCGATGCGCCACGTAAAGAGCTGTCCAATTATCCGCATCGAAATAATCTGGTTGTTCATCCTTATGGAACTGTTATAGTTTACATCTGCAGCTCCTGAAGCTGATGTAAGGATCAATTTTGTATTTTCCCTCATAACGGAGTAAAGGTTTCTCTGTCCCTCTGATAAATTTTTATCCTTCATAAGTTTTTCAAGCTCTACTTTACTGCGGAAAATTTCTTCATACCTGTCATATCCGATCCCCTCATTTTTAAACGCCTCCATATTGCAGAGAAGAATCGTATAGTAAGATATAAAATCTTCGTGATTCGCATTACCAAAAGATGTGACTGCATATCTCTTATCGAGACTGGTATCGCCATTGGCATCTTTATGGAATAGTTCTATTTTCTGCCCGCTTTCATGCAGCTCCTGCTCAAACTTTTCCTTATTGTACTGCGCCCCGTGTAAACCACCCATGGAAAAAGTTACATAACAGCCCGAATACCTTCCCTCCTGGTTCATATAAGGGACATTAATTTTCCTTGAATACCAGTCTAATTTTTCTGCCTCTGATGCCAGTGTATCATTGAAATTCCTGCCTTCAATGGAACGGAACATATCCACCATTTCTTTCAGCTTCTGCAGGATATCCCTTCCCTGCCAGTCCCTTACGAGAGGACGCATCTCTTCTTTTATGAACTTATATATCTCATCAAGGACATTTACCTGTGGCACTCCCAGCTGGCCAGCCTTGTCCCTTGAAGGATACAGAAACGATACCATGTCTGCATCCCTGAGTTTTCCATATGGGCAGAGGCAGTTTGATACAATCCGGGCTGATGTTGCATTTACCGTCATTCTGTCATATCTTATATTTTTTGCCCCAACATCCGGTGTATAATTTTCCCTTCCTGATCCCGGCTTTTTTTCATATACCAGCTCAGGATAATCCATGATTAACTGCCTTTTCAGTTTCAATGTCATAATATAGTTTTTGTCATGAAAAAGTTTTTTAAGATTTTCAGTTTCAGAAACAATGCATTCCAGAATTTTACAGTACCTCCCTGTTTCTTCATGTTCTCCTTGTCCCGTCATGGGAATATTAAAATCATGAATCCGGTATCCGAGTATCCCGGTCTGCCTGTCAAGACTGGCGTCAGACTTCTTTTCATTTAAACGTGCTATATCGACATGCCTTCCTGTCATAAACTGATACCGCCTTACTCTTGAAGCATTTGTATTCATAACAGGCTTTAAGTATCTGTCATTAATTCTAAGGGTATCTCTCGCCCTTGTTTCTTTAGAATCGACAATGTATATATATTTCAGTCGTTCCGGCATATTTTTCTTAAAATACTGGCTGTGTAATTCTTCATGGAACTGGTTCATTAAAGCTGGCGCCGCAGGAACGAATACAGGCTGCCCGTCTGTGCCTGTCCTTAATACTTCGCACAGATACAGCGCCAGCATTGAACTGCCATAATTCCAGTTATGATATCCCATAATATATGGATATCTTTCCGGACTGTACCTATCGTCAGTATCACAAGTTATCGTGTAATTCAGACTGTCACTGACAAAACCTGTCAGTTTAGCCAGGCGGAGACTGCTTCCCATATCACGCAGATCATATGTCCTCATCTCTCCTGAAAACGAAATCTCACAATCTCCGTCATATTCAGTCATATTCTTTTTTATTTTTTCTGTCATAAAACTGATATTTCTGTTAAAAAAACTGTTGTCACTCAGATAGTATATCTCAAACAGATGGTTGATCTCGTAATAGAGGCATATTATAAAAATATCTTTGTATGACTTAATATTATAATAGATGTTGTTGCATTTTTCTTTTATGTAATCATTCACTAGCGCATCCCTTCCTTTCAGCATACATGAACATACATTCTCTATAATCTTAAACTGGAACATAAATCCAATGTTAACTGATAAGCTGCCCCACAAAGTTTGTTGACCATTCCCCTCTATAAACAGACTTTGAAAGCTGTCCAGTAAGATAAACCGTATCCGAACTGTCAGCGGATATCACTTCTTCCGGGGCTGTATTCCAGAGCAGGCATGAGAATGCAGGTGCAAGCTTGATCTTCGTATGCCGGTTTTCTTTTATTGGCTTTACCATGCCATGCTGGCGTTTAAAACTGAGTATGATACGCGGCGGTTCAAAATCTTTTCCAAAAGGTGCATATTTTTTTAGATTATCGATCAGTTGCTCCCCGTCATGCTCAAAATTAAAAATATCAGCGTCAAAATCTATATGGATATCAAACTGATTCAAAAATGCATTCCTGTCCTTCCTGATGTCGCAGGTTTCTTTTGCCTGAAACATTCCATCAAACTCATGTGACAGGAAATCAAAGAACGGATGCAGCTTATCCGCAATAACTGAAATTCCACATTCACATTCGTGCCCTGCGCAATATGCCATTCCCGACTGGTTGACATTTGACAGAAACGAATATGTATGCGGACATCTTACAGAACCCTTGTATACTTTCTGGTTCAGATCCTTATCATACTCAGGTGCATCATTTAATATTACTGTGGGCAGCCCACTTTTATCCATCATCCTGACTGCTAAAAGCCCTGCCACACCAAGGGGCGCTGTTGTCATAAAAATATATCTGCCAAATGGCTGCTTATATTTTCCATCTTCATTTTCGGTTTCTTCCAGTTCTTCCATCTTGCGATGGACTAACTCCTTACGTGCCTCATTCAATTCGATAAGGTATTTTGTATTTTCAGAAGCAGTGTCCGGCGAATTAAAGAGCATCTGGTAGAATACCATTGGATCCGCATTCATTCTTTTAATACTGTTAATCACCGGAATAACAGTATATTCAAGAAATGTCATGTCAAAATCATGATAGTAACTTTCTATCACCCCGTTTATGAATATGTGAAAATTATTATAAACATTTTGTATATATCCATCATAACAGACACCCTGCACAATCTGATCTGACTGGTCAAACGGGGTGATATAGTTCATAAAATGCAGCATTTCACCGACAATATGGTGGTTAATACCCAGTAATGGCATTGCGTCGGCTACGGCTGCTATCGCTGCAAAATGCCGCAACAGGACAAGATCATTCATGAATTTATCATAATCTGGTATTTCTTCGGAATACAGTTGTGCATATCTCTCGAATATCTGATAAACGGTATATGCACCGCAGACATCTGTATTCCCACTTAAAAAACCATCATCAAGCCGGTAGTTCACAATATAATCGGCCTGTAATGCTTTTATGTCATTTGGAAGATGGTGGTCTGTTACAATAACTATAATGCCTTTTTCTTTTGCATAAGCAATGGCATCCTGACAATTGATCCCCACATCTGAAGTTATAAGAACCTCTATACCGCCAAGGCTGTCGATATCCTCCCTTGTAAATTCATACCCTTTTTCAATATGTCTTTGTGATATGAAAAGATTTGTAAATTTTAACAGGCTGAGTCCGAGATATTTGACCACTTCTGACATAAGACCATCTGTATCATAATCTGATATTAGACCAATATTTGTATCACGATGCAGATTGTGCAGAAACCTGCATACATCATCTGTTCCTTTTATAGCTCTGTCAGTATAAGCCATCATTTTTTCTATTTTGCTTTTTGTCAGTTTTCGCTTTTTTAAAAACATCTCAAAATAATCCATAATATTGTGACTCCTTTTTAGTATTTAATTTCAATATTTTACCATTAATGCATAAATAAATCAAATAAAAGAATATTAATTCGTTTTATATATTTCGATATACTTTACAGTTAACTCCATAGGACTTTTATATACTCAAAAATCAGTATTCTTATTATCTTCTAAATCGTCAAACAATATATAGGCATAGATATCATGCCACCTGCACATAACAAACATATATTCTTTGGTGCCAGATTCCCTTATGCTCTTTATATACTTTTTATAGTTTGTAACACACTAAATTGCAAAAATACTTTAAAGCATTGTAAATACTGTATTTTCGCTGTTAAAAAATCTGGACTTTTTCTTTAACCAATTTTTAACCTGTTACATCAGAGCCCTGCAGGCACATATTTTATACACTGTTCTGTAACAGAAAATGTCATTACCCATGCTGCCTGCTTCATAAATGACATTTTCAAATGAATCTGATTTTGTAACAGGCAGTTACAAATGTTTGACTGTCCCCTGTAACAGCCTGTTACAAAATCAGATCATCTTACTGTACTGGCTCCTGATTATCGTACCTTCGTGGACATCGGAAAGGCCATAGATGTTCATTGTCATGAAATATACGTTATATGCATTCATTATGTACATAATATGTATTTTTTGATGAGCCCTATTTTATATTTAATATGCACATATTATGTACTATATATAAATGAATTAATACTTATATTATCAGCCCATAATAAAGGGATTTTCATAATGATACCCGGCCTGCGGGCAGGCTGTGATATATTATTGCAGTAGAAAAAGACACAGATAGTAAACTGATGCCTTCCCTCAATCAGCAGCCGCCGACATTCAAAAGAACCTTCCCTTATTTAATGGTCTGTACCATATCCGCTTACAACAATGTTTCCATTGCTGTCTGTGATTTTAATAAAGCGGTTCGGAAGCCATCCACTGTAAAACACTTCCTGAACCTGTCCAAACTCCGTTACATCATAAATTTTATATTCCCCCTCATAACAGTCGGACATATCAATATAGCGGATAAGCTGTATTTCTGAATATATGCCCTGACATACCTGACCATTAATAACCTGCTGTACAAGAAATTTACGCATTGCTGGCTGCCTCCTTTTAATCCATGAGTGCTCTTAAAAACTCTGCCTTGAAAATACTGCTTTCCAAAAGTATGGGTTTCTGACATCTTTTCTTTTTTCAGAAATACTGATCCTTTCATTCAATCTTCTTTAGCATGGTAATTAATAAAATGCGGTTCGCACAGATCCGGTTTATCTGCAAAATAACAGTCATCACACCCTTCTGGTTATTGTTTTTTTTGTATGTATAGCGTGGGTTACAGACTAGGCTAACATAAAAAAGACAGTCCGTCAAAGAAAGTGATGCTTTTGGGTGGTTCTTTGACGGATTGTCTTTTTTATGTTGTAGGGGCTTTGGCAGTATTCAGTTTTTTGTTTAATTTGTCAGAGATTTTGCAAGACCTTGTATCATAATACATCTAATGTACCCGAGGGGAAATTCAATACAGATGCCTTTCATGTGTGCTACTTTTACGCTTATGTCTTTCATATATCTTATGTCGTCTGCAACGTTTGTTATTATTTCAAGCAGGCTTTTTCTACAAGGTACTTTTCTGCCTGTGTTTTGTGAGCATTGGACAAGTAGCGGCGGTGTCCGTAAAGGTAGCGTTCTGTTTTTTTGTGATGTATTTGCATATATAATTGCTGGCGGCGGTGCAGTCGTCTATTAGTGTTGCGGTGGAAAAGCCTTATCTCCAGTTTGGAATATTGAATATCGATCTGCCGCTTTTGTCAAAATGACCAGAAAATATAAATGGCAGTTCGTCGCACCCTGCAAACAGTCCGAGGAAGTGGTAGTTTGTTTTGTCTAAGTGCAGTTCAGGGACTATGATATATTTCAGGTCTGGACATTTGCGCTGTTTGGTGTTGTTTAGGTTTCTTGCCATTCTTTTCATGACTGTTCCAAAGTCGCGATAGGCGGGCTTGTTCTTTATTTAGTTTTCTCATTCTCTCTTTTTATTAACCTTTAAGATTTCTGTCTGTCTTTAATTTTAGACAGGTGAGTAAGTTTTATTGCTACAAGTAAGAGGTGTCCAGCAAAACGCCGCATCAGCCTGTTAAGTCTACAAATGTTCGGCTTCCCGAGCTATTACGGCGTTCTGTCGAATACCGCATAACTGTTATAGAAGTTATAAAACAACTCTTTTCCTGTGAAATATTGCGCAGCAATTCTTGACTGCTTTTTGCTTGCGTCACAGGAATAGCTTCGCTGGATACATACAAACAGTTTGCCGCCTACCAGCTGTTTCCCGAATAGCTTGAAGTTGTTCACGCACCTGTGTTCAAATTCGTATTTCAAGATAGACCGCAACTGTTTGTCTATTACTTTATCATCTTGTGAAATCAGTTAGATGTCGTATCCGTACTTTCCGTGATTTCTCATGAAGTCAATCCAGTCGGTATGTTCGGCACGGTTCCATGAACGGGAGTTGAAGGTCTGACTCTCATCAAGTGCTAGGATTGTCTGTTTTTCTATGATATGCCCCTTTTTTCACGCTGGTGGAACTGTAATACAAAGTTGCGTAATCCCTCTAAGTAGGAAAATTTACCCACGTCTTTGTTTCTGTAAAATCAAGAAAAAACTGTGCATCAAAATCCACCATTTCAACACCCCCTTGTATGCACATTATACACAAGAAGTAGACAGTATTCAATTTTTAATTGTTCTTGTTATTTTGTCTGATTATCGGACTCGCAGATGTCTGCTGAAATTTGCTATTCACTTTGATTAAGATGTACTATTCGATTTATACGGCTACCGAAAATACGATATTCAATGTATGTTTAGTTATTGCTATTAACTCTAAATTTTATATGGTATCCATCCTTACTACCTTCTATAATAACTATATTTTTCTTTAAAGGTGCAAAACAAAAATTTTTTTCGCATACTTCTACGACTATGTTTTTTAATTCTTTCTTAATCATATTTAACACCTGTCTGTCTTTCTTATTTTGTATTTTTGGGTATTTATCCAGTTCCCGTTCTAACAGCCGCATATCATACTCATCTAGTGTACCGTATATTTCTTTAAGTTCATACCCTAACGGTACAAATCTAAATATGGTTCTATCTGTATAACTGGTTTCTGTATTTATCATTAGACCTCCTCTGTTTGTCCGATTATTGGACGGGTGGTTTCTTTGTTTTACGCTGCCGGTTCTTCTGTGCTCTTTTCGTCGCAGCGGATTGTTTCACTTAGTAATCCTGCCGTGATGAATAAGTACAATACTGTTGCGGTTGTGATTGTTCCAATACTTCCTGTCATGCTGTTGCTGTCTCACTTTCGTCCTGTCTAGTTTACGATGGAATTGAAGAAGTTCATTCCAAGGCGTACTGCCTTGAAAAGTCCAAAGATTCCAAGTCCCACTGGAAGCGTAATGACAATAAATCTTATCACGTCGCCGCTTGCTGTGAGACAGTCGCCAAAAGCCTTTACCAAGTCGTCAGATGGAGAATTGATATTATACTGACAGGAACACATAGCGATTTATTTTAAATTAGAATAAAGAGGAAAAGCAAGCATTTGGAAAATAAAAGGTTCTTTCTTATGCCGCTTAAAAATTTACTTTGGTAAGCCGCCTCCTCATGCGGCGAAACTGCTGGTTGATGCAGTGTACGGTGGTAGAAAATATTTCTGCAATCTCCCGGCAGGT
>ERZ808054.605-NODE-605-length-30174-cov-5.712230_pt1 | contig 30174 bp, 23 predicted proteins | sample MGYA00380201_ERZ808054 | MGnify/ENA primary metagenome ERZ808054 (study PRJEB31490, sample SAMN06133419) | mouse gut metagenome | isolation source: Z5_2 | host: mice | place: China: Chengdu | collected 2015-05 ...
GTCCCACCAGCACAATTTTTCTTGAATGTTCCATTTCTCACCCTGAAGATTTAACATTATTTACAATTTGTTAATTTGTAAGGTTACAAACATAACTGCCTGAATACTTCATCCTTGTCATCCTGCTCTATTCCCAGATAACGCTTTGTAACTTCCATGGAAGAGTGATTGTAGATCGTCATAATGAGTCCCAGATGCACCCCTGACTTCCATGCGTGATATCCGAAGGTTTTTCTCAGAGAATGGCATCCTACTTCCTCCAGACCAAGTTCTTCGGCAGCTTTCCTAATAATCATATAAGCACTGACACGGTTCAAGGGTTCTGTAGAATGTGTGTAGGCTTTATAAATATATTGTCCCTTCACGATACCTTCTTCTTCCCCAAGGCTCTGCAGTGCTCTTTTGGTACTCTCGTTCAAGATAATTTTATTTACTTTTCCCGTTTTCATTTCCCCAACGGTAATGTGTTCCTTAAAATCTCTGATGTTGAAATTATATACGTTTTCCCATCTCAGCCCCAGTATATCGCTGATACGGAGCGGTACGTTTATACCCATAACTACTAATGCATAATTCCTGATTTCGCCTCTGCGCAAAAAATACTTCTTTAGTCTTTCAATATCCTTCTTGTCCCGTATCGGCTGCATTGTAGACATCTATAGTTACTCTTTCTTTATTTAATCAGAGAGTTTTTCCCGCTTCTTCTCCACATCCATCTTTCTGACATTGTACTGAATGTCTTCCAGTATTTTCCGATTCGCCGCTATCACATCAGCCAATACACCTATTACTTCACACATAACGCCAAGCAGGATCAACATGCTGGCCAGAATCAACGATTGAATATGCCCATTGGCAGTCTTCATACACAGCAGCACAATATAGCGGATCCCTATACCCACGCCGCAGAAAAACGGAATAAATCCCAAATAGGTAAAAAACCTCAAAGGCTTGTACATCACATAGGCACGTACAATCGTCACCATGGATTTCTTCACATATCCGAACATACTGCTGAACAATCTGGAAGGCCGTAATTCCGCGTTTGTCCGTATAGGCACGGACATAATCGCCATCTTTGTGCGCCCTGCCTGTACGATGGTTTCCAACGTATAGGTGTACTCATTTACCACATTTATACGAAGCGCCGCCTCCCTGCTGTAAGCCCGGAAGCCGCTGGGGGCGTCGGGTATATCCGTATTGGAGGCCCTTCTCACAACCCAACTTCCAAAATGCTGCAGCCTTTTCTTTAGAGGTGAAAAATGCTCTGTCTGATCAATAGGCCTCTCCCCGATCACAATATCCGCTTTCCCTTCTAATATAGGACGGACGATGGTCTCAATATCCTCGCCGCAATACTGATTGTCGGCATCGGTATTCACAATAATATCTGCTCCGTGTTCCAGGCATGCCTCGATTCCCGCCATAAATCCCTTGGCCAGTCCTCTGTTGCGGGTAAAACTCACCACATAATTGACGCCCCAGTTCATTGCCACCTCAACGGTGTTATCCTTACTGCCGTCATTTATAATCAGATATTCTATCTCGTCTATGCCTTCGATCTGCTTGGGCAAATCGTTCAGTGCAACCTCCAGTGTTTCCGCCTCATTATAACAAGGTATCTGTATAATTAATTTCATTTACTGACCCTCTCATTTTCCTAGTCTATCTGAAATGATATAAAACTATACGGAATTTATTGGTCCGCAATACAAACATCTGATTTTTCCGATAATAACCTGAAAACCCATCTACCATTCTATATGTTACTATTCCAAAAGTCAATATGTTAAAAAATGTATATGGTCAATCCCTGCAAAATACATCCCGGGTATATACCTTTTCCTGTACATCTCCCAGGCACTCTTCCATGCGGTTGGCCACAATGACTGTAGAAATCCGTTTAAATTCATCCAAATTGCGAATCACGTCATGTCCATATAATACATTCTCTTTAAGGGCCGGCTCAAAAATTACCACTTTTTTTCCCGCTTTCTCAAAGCGTTTCATAACACCCAGAATCGCGCTTTTGCGGAAATTGTCGGAATTTGCCTTCATTGTCAGCCGATATATGCCGATGGTATAATCCCCATCCCCCTTGACCGCCAGCGCCCGATCCATCACCTGTGAGGCGATATAGTCCTTGCGGGTTCGGTTAGCCTCTACAATCGCATCCACCATGTTCTCGGGCACGTCCCGATAGTTGGCCCGCAGTTGTTTGGTGTCCTTGGGCAGGCAGTATCCGCCATAGCCAAAAGAAGGGTTATTGTAATGCATGCCGATCCGGGGGTCAAGACACATTCCCCTGATAATCTGCGCCGTGCTTAGCCCCTTGACTTCCGCATAGGTATCCAATTCATTAAAAAAGGCGACTCTCATCGCCAGATAGGAATTAGCGAACAGCTTGACAGCTTCTGCCTCCGTCAAATTGGTAAAGACGATTTCCATGTCCTTTCGAATCGCGCCCTCTTTTAAAAGCTGCGCGAAAATACGGGCCTTTTCGGCAACTTCCTCGTCATTTTGAGGGATTCCCACCACGATCCGGGAAGGATACAGATTGTCATATAAAGCCTTCCCCTCCCGTAAAAATTCAGGTGAGAATATGACATTCGTAATCCCGTATTTTTCTCTGATAGCTTGCGTATACCCCACCGGAACGGTAGACTTGACTACAATCAGCGCTTTTGAACCGCTTTCGATAACCTGGTCGATAACCGCTTCCACGGCCGAGGTGTCAAAGCTGTCCAATTCCTCGTCATAATTGGTAGGTGCCGAGATAATGATATAATCCGCCTCGCGGTAAGCAGAGATTCCGTCCAGCGTGGCGTGAAGACGGAGATTGTCTTTTTTTAAATATTCTTCGATTTCCGCGTCAACGATTGGAGAAACACGGCGGTTGATCATTTCCACTTTTTCGGGAATAATGTCCACAGCCTCCACATCATTGTTCTGTGCCAGAAGAATTGCATTGGAAAGTCCCACATAGCCAGTGCCCGCAACTGCTATTTTCATCTATGGTTCCTCATTTCATGAATATTCATACATAATTTGGGAAATGTTAAAGTTCAGCAGACCTTATATAAAATAAATAAGGACTACGTTCTAAGTCAGTATAATACAAGTCAGATTTGTAAGTCAAGCCTTTTCACCAAATTCCATTGTAACGTAGCGTAAAACGATATGAATAAATATATCTTTGATTATTTTTTGCCCAAAATTTGTGATTCACCGGTCTATTTCCAGCATATTGATTCTATGCATTTTCTCTTTTGTGACATTTGAGGATGCACATACATATTTAAAGTGGTATTTATGGTACTGTGTCCCAATATTTCACTTACCACCTTATAATCCGCTCCGCTCTCTATACATTTTGTGGCAAAAGTATGCCTGAGGCTATGGAACTTGATATGCCTTATTCCCTGCATGTTCAGAAAAACATCATAATGCTTCCTGTATGTTCTGGGTTCAATATATTGATCGGAATTGGTCAGAATATAATGTTGCGGATTCATATCCGCGACTTCCGCAATCAGTTCGCACATTTTTTGCGAGAGCGGAATGTCGCGGACGGAAGACTCCGTTTTAGGGCTGGTAATTACCACATAGGACCTGGGACTTGAATCTTTCAGATAAATACGCTGCATTGTTTTTGTAACATGGATAACCTGCTCATTGGTGTTGACATCAGACCATTTCAGCGCACATAATTCTCCGATCCGCAGACCGCTGTTAATGCACAGAAGAATGCCCAGCGTCTCCGGCGTCAAGTCTGCCAAAGCAGCACTGATCAGGCGTAGCTGTTCCGTCTCTTCCAGTATTTTTCTGGAGGATTGTATTGATTTTTGAGGAGCACAGCGTATGTCTATTTTAGATTGCTTGATATATTCTTTTTTCATGGCATACTTTGTAATTTGCTTTAACAATATGATCAAATTCTGGGTAGTGCTTTTTTTCTTTACACGACCCGTCCCGCCGTTTCTATTTTGCCAGTTTAGAACGGCTTCCTGAAGAACCTGCTCGTTAATTTCCGCAGCAGATAAATGCCCCAGCCCAGGGAGCAGATATTTTTCTACCTCATATTGATACAATGCATAGGTAGATTCCTTGACATAATTCCTTTTTTCGGCAAGCCATTCCATGGCCAGATCTCTAAATAACATATTGTCGCCTCCTGGTTTTTATTTCATTTTGTACTCCTTGCATAGCAAACGCAATCTTTATTTATTTTAAATAAGAATTTATATACGAGGAGAGAACGCCGTATGGAAATACACCCTAAAAAGAGGAAAGTCTTAAAATTTTTTGTGCCGGGACGGCTATGCCTTTTGGGAGAACACAGCGACTGGGCCGGAATGCACCGCATGGTAAATGCGGACGTCCTGCCCGGTTATGCCATTGTCTCCGGTATCGAACAGGGAATCTATGCCACCGTGGAACAGTCTGACAAATTTATTGTGGAGAGCACGCTGCCCATCTTTCAGGATGACCGCTTTGAGGCCGAGATGAATCAAGACGAACTCCTGGCTGTGGCAAAGCAAGGAGGTTTTTTTTCCTATGTCGCCGGTGTTGCTTCCTATATAAATGACAATTATGCTGTGGGCGGCCTGAAAATTACGGTCACGGAAATGGATCTTCCCATCCAAAGCGGCCTGTCCTCTTCCGCCGCGATCTGTGTGCTGGTGGCAAGGGCTTTTAACCAGATGTATAAGCTGAAAATGAACACCAGAGGAGAGATGCTGGTGGCTTTCCGCGGGGAGCAAAAGACCCCTTCCCGATGCGGCAGGCTGGATCAGGCCTGCGCTTACGGAATCAAGCCCGTGCTCATGGAGTTTGACGGAATGGATGTCAATTCCAGACAGTTGGAGATCGGCGCTACTTTTTACTGGGCCATCGCAGACCTGAATTCCCACAAGGACACAGTGCAAATATTAGCGGATCTGAACAAATGCTTTCCCTTTGCCACCAATGACAAAGAGAAAAAGGTCCAGGAAGCGCTTGGAACAGATAATAAAGTGATTATTGATCAGGCCGTAACTTATTTGCAGGAGGGCAATGCCCGCGCCCTGGGACAGCTGATGAACAGCGCTCAGGCACTCTTCGATGAAAAAGTGGCCCCCGCCTGTCCCGGCGAATTACGGGCCCCTGTCCTACATGACATACTGCAGGACGAGAACATCCGAGCATGGGTTTATGGTGCAAAAGGCGTGGGTTCCCAGGGAGACGGCAGCGTACAGTTCCTGTGTAAAGACGCCGATTCCCGGGAAAAATTAATGGACTATCTGCAGCAGGTCAAAGGCATGCGCTCTTTCTCTTTGACACTTAAGCCAGGGCAGTCCGTGCGAAAGGCGATTATTCCTGTGGCAGGTTTTGGTACCAGATTGTATCCGGCCACAAAGGGAATTAAAAAGGATTTTCTGCCTTTGATCGACCGGGACGGAAATATAAAACCCGCCATTTTGATTCTTTTGGAGCAGTTGGAAGAGGCGGGAATCGAGCAGGTATGTCTAGTCGTGGGCGAAGAAGAGCAGGAAGCATATGAACAGTTCTTCCGGGCACTGCCGGAGGAGCACCTGCAGAAGTTAAATGACGAGAAGCGCGGTTATGAGGAAAGAATTGTCCGGCTGGGTAAAAAGATCACCTATGTACACCAGCAGGAACGTCTTGGTTTCGGACATGCGGTATTTCAGTGCCGCTCCTTTACGGAAAATGAACCGGTGCTGCTTCTTCTGGGAGATATGGTATATCAATCCTTCTCGGAAGACAACTGTTCCAAGCAGCTGGTCCAGGCATTTGAGCAATGCGGTAAAACACTGGTAGGTATTCATGAAGTTCCCGAGGACGCTGTGATGCACTATGGAATCCTGTACGGTCAATGGGAAAACGAGGAAGAGACCCTGTTAAAAGCAGATTTAATCTACGAAAAGCCCACCAGAGATTACGCAAAGGAATATCTGCGGGTAGAAAGCACCCAGAAAGGAGACCACTATTATGCCGTATTCGGCCAGTATGTACTCACTCCCGCGGTGTTTGCCGAACTTGAAAGCAATATTCGAAATAATCAGATGACACGAGGAGAGTTCCAACTGACAGACGCCCTGGATCAGGTTCGTGAAAAATATGGGCTCTACGGCTATAAACCCAACGGAAAATCCTTTGATTTAGGGCTGCCCGAAGCATATCGGGAAACCATGTGGGTATTCGGCAGGGAACAGACCCTTGCCACGCTATGCTGACAGGATACGGGGGGAGACCACAATGAAATATAAAAAGCTGTCTGTAATAATGCCGGCTTATAATGAGGGTTGCAGAATCTATGAAAATTTGAAAGCTACCAGTGCCTGTCTGCAGAACTTTTGCCCGGAATTTGAACTGGTAGTGGTAAACGACGGAAGCAAAGACCAGACAAAAAAGGAGATGGACCGGGCGGCTCTGGAGGACAGGCATATAAAAGCCGTATCCTATGAACAGAACAAGGGCAAGGGCAACGCCATTCGGGAGGGCGTGCAGGCTGCCGCCGGCGATGTCATCGCTTTTTTGGATGCCGATCTGGATATCAGCCCCTCACACCTGAAGCGATATTTGGAAGTATTGGAAAAGCAGCCGGCGGATATTGTGATAGGCTCTAAGATGCACCGGGATTCCCGGCTTGATTATCCGGCTTCCCGGCGCTTTGTAAGTTTCTGCTATTATTTGATATTGAAAACCCTGTTTCATCTGAACGTAAAGGATACTCAGACCGGTCTCAAGGTTTTCCGGGCGGAGGTGATAAAAAGCATCATCGGCATGGTCAGGACCACCGGATATGCCTACGACATCGAGGTTCTTGCCATTGCAGCCCGCTCAGGGTACAGGATTACAGAGCAGCCCATCACGCTGAAATATACGCGAAAAGAGGCATTCGGACGCATCAGGCTCTCGGACATCCTGAAGATGGCAAAAGATACTCTTTTCATCTTTTATCGTCTCAAGATTAAAAAGCTGTACGATACCAAAGCAGCGCCCAAGGAGGAATATTGATGAAAAAAGTATCTATCATCATACCTGTGCGAGAAATAAACGATTACATAAGGGAAGCCATTCCCCATCATTTACAGTTGGATTACCCGGATTATGAGATCCTGATATTTCCCGACGAACCGTCGGAGGAAACTTTTCCCCGGACCAGGATTATTCCCAGCGGCAAAACAGGTCCTGCCGAGAAGCGGGACATGGCTTTGGAATACGCTCAGGGGGAAATCCTCGCGTTTATTGACGATGATGCCTATCCCAGATCGGACTGGCTGAAAAACGCGGTCTCCCATTTTGACAATCCCTCTGTGGGGGCTGTGGGCGGACCGGCCGTGACGGCGGAAAATGACGGTGTATTGCGTCAGGCGTCCGGTAAAGTGTATGAGTCCTTCCTCTGCAGCGGAGGATATACCTACCGCTACATACCCGGAAAACTGATGGATGTGGAAGATTTACCTTCTGTCAACCTGATCGTCAGAAAAGATGTGTTTGCACAGATAGGCGGCTATGACTCCAACTTTTATCCCGGAGAGGATACCAAGCTGTGCCTGGATATCATCAAGCTGGCCCAAAAACGCATTGTATATGACCCCGATGTACAGGTTTACCACCACCGACGGAAGCTGTTCAGAGAACATTTGAAGCAGTCCAACAATTATGCCCTTCACCGGGGATATTTCGCCAAGGTGCTGCCGGATACCTCCAGAAAATTTGTCTACTTTGTTCCCAGCCTGTTTGTTCTGGGACTGGTGGCAGGCCCTCTTCTCGCGCTGCTCTGCCCGCCGCTTTGGTATCTGTACTTTTCCGTACTGCTGCTCTATTTCCTGCTTTTGGTAGCCAGCACCGTAAATCTGAAAAATATCAGAGTCTGGATTCTGTCCATAGCAGGCGTTTTCCTTACTCATTTGGGCTATGGAATCGGCTTTGTCCGGGGCCTGCTGTCCAGGGAACTGATCCGTTAATATACAGCCTTACCTAAAAAGAAAGAGGAACATATCTTATGAAAATATCTATTGCGTATCCGCCTTTGGAAAGTGAAAAAGGCGTGGCGCTGCTGGGACAGAACAGACAGTTCCAGTGGTTCAACAGTCCCACCTATATTTATCCCATGGTTCCCGCATATGCCGCAACCCTGCTGCAAAGCAAAGGCTTTGAGGTACTTTGGAATGATGCCATTGCCGAAGAATGGACCACCCGGCAATTTGATGAATATTTTGTGCGGGAGAAAATCGACGTTATGATGCTGGAGACCAAAACCCCCGTGGTGAAAACCCACTGGGAACTGGTCAAAAAATACAAAAAGCTGAACCCGGACACAGTACTGGTGATGGTGGGGGATCATGTGACGGCCTTTCCGATGGAAACCATGGAGAATTGTCCGGTGGACTATGTGCTGACCGGCGGCAATTATGATTTCCTGCTCGCCAACCTGTGCGAGGCGCTGAGAGACAGCGGCGGAAAACCGGACGCGGCACGGCTGCAGCCCGGCATCTATTATAGGGAAGGCAGCGAAATACGCAATACAGGGCCCTTTGTCCTGAACCAGGACCTGAACCAGCTCCCCATGATCGACCGGGATCTGACCAAATGGGAACTGTACAGTGAGAAAAACGGCAACTATTCCAAACTGCCGGGAACCTATACCATGGCCGCCAGAGACTGTTGGCATCACAAATGTACCTTTTGCAGCTGGACCACCCTCTACCCCCAATATCTTATGCGAACCCCCGAGAAGCTGTTGGATGAGATCGGTATGCTGATCGAAAAGTACGGCGTGAAAGAGATAATGGACGACTCCGGTGCCTTCCCCATCGGAGAATGGCTTCGGACTTTCTGCAGAGGCATGATAGATCGGGGCTACAACAGGAAAGTTATCTTGGACTGCAATATGCGTTTCTGCGCCCTCACCCAGGAGGATTATAAACTCATGAAAGAAGCGGGCTTCCGCTTTGTCCTCTTTGGCCTGGAAAGCGCAAACCAGGCCACCCTGGACCGTATCGTCAAGGGGGAGAAGATCGAGGAGATGGTCGAGAGCTGCCGGATGGCCAAAAAAGCCGGGCTCTCCCCCCATATCACCATTATGTTTGGCTACCCCTGGGAAAATGAGGAGGAAGTGGCCAACACCGTATGCATGGGACGCACCATCCTGAAGAAAGGCTGGGCCCATACCCTGCAGGCCACTGTACTGATCCCCTATCCCGGGACACCGCTGTATCAGGAATGCAAGGAGAACGGATGGCTGCTCACCGAAAACTACGAAGACTTCGACCAGAGGATGCCTGTGATGAAAACCCCCATGGGCAGCGAGAAAATCAAGGAAGCCGTGCAGTCCGTCTACAAAGTAGCATTTAACCCGGAGTTCCTTTTTCGACGGGTCATCGGCATCAGAAGCTGGGCGGATGTCAAATTTTTCGGAAGGGCAGCCAGGCAGGTTATGGGACATCTGCTTGACTTTAAAAGATAATGGGACCGATGATGCATATTGCAAGCGGTGCCGCCACGGGCTGCGCCATCTGGGCCGCTACCGGGGATATAAACGCCGCCATATGGTGCGGCCTGGGCAATGTGGCCAGCGACACAGATCACCTGCTGGAATATGGTGCTTATTGTCTGAAGCGCAGACAGTGTCCCAGGCTGAGTGAATTCATGAGCGGCACATATTTTGCCGCAAAAGGCACTTTGATGGTCCTGTTTCACGGCCATGAATATCTGCTCGCCCTGGCGCTTATATGTTTCTGCCTGAAGCTGCATGGCGCTCCCGGCGCGGCAAATTGCATTGCGTTTACAATAGGATATGGGACACATATGCTGCTGGATCTGCTGGGAAATGACTGCGGTTTGAAGGGATACAGCATATTATATCGGGTTGCCATGAAATTTGATGAACGCAGAATTTGTGCCCGTAAATGAAAGAGCACTGCTTTCGTAAGGAGAAAATCAATGAATAAAAATGTGTCCATTGTCACGCCGACTTTTAATTCAATGCGGACGCTGGAATTATATATGGAGGCAATTATTTGCCAGACCTATCCCCACGAAATGATAGAAATCATATTTGCAGACGGTGGGTCTACGGACGGAACGCTGGAAAAGATTTCGGAATACTGCCAGCAGCTTGACATCTCTGTCTCGCTCTTTAATAACCCCCTTAAGACTGCCGAAGCGGGTAAAGCCGTGGGAGTCAGGAAGGCCGCCCATGAGATTATCTGTCTGCTTGATTCCGACAATATTTTACCCGACTGCAACTGGCTTAAACGCATGATGATGCCTTTTGAGGATGAACTGATCGTAGCCAGCGAACCCCTTGCGTACACCTACCGCAGGGAGGACAATACCATTAATCGCTATTGCGCGCTTGTGGGCATGAACGATCCGCTTTGCATGTTCACAGGAAATTATGATCGCTATTGCAGAGTAACCAATCGGTGGACGGAAGTCCAGCGGGAAGAAAAGGATTGCGGAGAATTTCTCTCCGTTAAGTTCCGGGCAGATATGATTCCCACCATAGGTGCCAACGGATTTCTCATGCGCTCCAAAGAGTTAAATGATAATTTTGAAGGAGATTACCTGTTTGACATAGATGTACTGTGGGAACTGTTTCTCAAAAATCCCGATCTGCGTGTCGCCAAGGTTAAAACAGGGATCGTACATCTCTTCTGCCCGGATATAAAAACTTTTTACCGAAAACAAAACAGGAGAATAATGGATTTCCTGTATTTTAGCGACGCAAAGGGAAGAAAGTATCCCTGGGGAAAAATCGGCAAGGGAAAAATCGTTGTTTTCGGCCTTTGCTGCGTCACCGTCATACCTCTTGTCCTACAGGCGCTGATTGGTCACTGCCGCCAGAAAGATCTCCGTGCATGGGCCTTTCATCTGATTGCCTGCTGGATCACCTTATGGGTTTATGGCTGGGGAACGATCAGAGGATTGTTTAAGAAAGAGGCTGCCACCAGAGATGGATGGAAACAATAGAGGAGAATTTATGAAAAACAGCGACTGCACCATATTAGTTACCGGTTGTATGGCTTATCAGGATGTCCTGACAAATTTTGAGTACTTCTTTCAGAAATTCTGGAGAGACTGTCCCTTTCCGATTATTCTGAATATTGACGGCAAAATAGAAACCGATTTTCCCTATGATCAAATCGTAGTGTCACCTCATAAGGAAAACCTTATCAGAATGCGTGATGTCAATATTTCCTCCCCCTATGTGATTATGATGCAGGACGACCACTTTTTATTTGATCATGTAGATACCGATAAAATTCTGCAGTGTATTGAGTATGCCAAAAAATATAATTGCGGAAATCTCCGATTAATGCAGGATCCAATAGCAACAGACATTTTCTCAGATTCAGAAAATCTGTTGGAGTATAAACCCGGTAAGGCTTACAGAATCTCTGCACGGGGCGGTTTATGGAAAACCGAGTATTTTAAAATTTTTATTGATAACTTTGACGATTTATGGCAGATGGAACGTCACGGCCAGGAATTAAGCTGCCAATATGAAGAAAAGGTATTATGTACAAAATTCCGCACTTTACCCATTATTGATGCTGTCCACAAGGGATACTATGAAGATTTTGCCGCTTTTCTTTTGGATGCAAATGCAATTACTCCGACAAGAGCCGTAATGAGCAATCGGCAGAAAGCCATTGAGCATTTCAAAGGCGCTATCATTGACTGGAATCCTGAACTGGTCACAGGGATTCAAACCAAACTGAATCTCGGATATAAACCTAAATATAAGTAGTTGGAGAATTCTATGAAAATCAGAAAAATAATACACAAAAAAATATTTTTTTTGTCTGCCAGTCTGTTGTTATGTATCCTTTTTTCCATTTACTATTTTTTTATGTCGCGCCGGGTTATCTTGCATGCTGACGATGCATATCAAGGTGTATATTGGTATCATATGCTCACTGTAGGCAACGAAAAAATATATCGCCTGAATATGTCTTTGGGAACTCTTGTTTCACTGATATCCTATTTCTTTACCGGAATTTCTCTTAATACACCGTATATCAGTTATGCGGTTCAGTATGCTTTGCTAATTTGGGTTACAATATTTTTATCCGTACCCCAGGTGAAAAAAGTCCGATATGTTACATTGCCTGTTTTTGCGTATATTATGGGATGCATAAACGATGAAGCCGTATTAATTTTCCGTGCCCATATGGATATAATTATTCTGGCCTATATCGCGTTCATATGCCTTGAATATCTGGAGCACTCGGATCTGCATAAATGGCGCCCATTCGTATATGTTATTTTCTTTTTTTCTCTGGTTTTTGGACGTTTGGCTATTGATTATCTGTTCCTGATTATTGCCATTGGACCTATTATTTTAATTGAGTCCGTTCGATTTATTCATTCTCGTCAGAAGACAAGTTTATGGATTGTTTCTCTCACAGCATCTGCATGTCTATTTGCCGGAATCGCCGAAAAGGTAAAGGAACATATCATTACTGTCATGTCTCGTCCTGCGGGAGAACATACTAATACAGTTATATTTGGAAATTTTGAAACTATGGAGCATAATTTTCGAAATTTTGTTTATTCATTGCTGCATATGTTTGATTCCTATTTTCTGAATGAAAATATGTTGCAGGTAAAAACTTTTTTTTGGTTTGTTAACTGCTGCATTCTTCTTCTGGGGCTATATTTGGTAATACAGTCACTCTATCAATTTTACAGATATATTTTTTATAAGTCCTCTTGTGATTTTATATCCGCGATACTGTCTGTAGGAATTACGGGCATTATACTTTCCTTTCTGCTTACGCAGGTTGCGACAGATTACACCTGCTGGCGTTATGCCATATCCGTATTTTCGGGCATGGTTCTTTTGATTGTTAGAAAACTATATAACACGGATTTTATATTATTTCATAACCAGGCTTCTATGAATATTATAAGTCTTATTCTTATTTTGTTTCTTCCATTTAATTTTCATGGAATTCCCAGTGAAAAAGCAACTGATGAAAGAGACAGATTAGCAATTTTCCTGCAGTCACACAATCTTGTCAGTGGTTTTTGCGATTTATGGCATGCCTCTTATTTAGATGCCGCAAGCTATGGAAACCTACATATGATTCCGTTAAACTACGGAGATAAAGGATATTATCAATGGGGCACAAGATTCGAAAACTGGCATTCCGATTACTTTAACTTTATCATTGAGGACACTACCATGCCCATACGTCAGTTTACAAATGAGAATATTGTGCGTGAATTCGGTAATCCCGTATCCTCTTTAGCCTACGATAAATATATAATTTATATTTATGACCATGATATTTCCACTCACATTGTTTGGGAAGACAATCTTACCGACCAGCAATATAAGCTGGAACAGGCCAAAAACCTTGCAAAGACCTCCATTGAATATTTAAATACTTATAGTAATGAGATCGGAGATCATTATCTGGGGAAGGGGGCAGAAATAATCGGGCCGAACATTTCATTAAGTGCCGGCGATTATATATTAACAATTTCCGGAAAAAATTTATATTGCGCGGAAAAAGGACTTCCTTTTGCTGAAAACCCTGAGATGTACAAGGTGCTGTCAGACAATGATAAATACTATAAAATTAAATTTACACTGGCATCCGAACAGACACTATGTTTATTTACCCTGAAGAATGAACAAGACGACGAGGTTATTTATTATTACTATGGTCTGTCATTTGAGTGATAATCATAAAGGGATCGGAATGATATGGAAACAAATAAAAAAAATTATAAATGCCTGATCGAACCGGCCTTTTATATCATTACTCTGCTGACTGTCACTCTGGTCTGGGTTGTGGTATTGCAGGTGTGGAAGGCGGATTGGAACATTCCTTTTGACTATGGCATGGAATTGAACAACGACGCGTTGGGCGCCGGTACATGGATCAAAAGCTATCTGCAGAACGGCTTTTCCTGGGAGCAGTCAGACTTCTCAGCCCCCTTTTCCACTGACAGGAAAGGGGAATTCGGAGTGGATCGGGTGGTCCTGTTGTTGGAGATTCTCTTTGCCCGTATTTTTTCCTCCTATGGCGGCTGCCTGAACGCGCTGTATCTAATGAGTTATCTTACCACCGGACTGGCGGCGGCGTACAGCCTCAGATGCCTGCGCTTTTCCAGAAAAATCAGTCTGGCCGGAACTGTGATCTATACCTTTTTGCAATACCATCTGATGCGGGGGGAGATGCATTTATATCTCTCCTTCTACTATTCCGCGCCTCTGGCCGTGCTCATCATGTTATGGATTACAGATGAATCTCTGTTGGTAAAGAATTTCTCCCGATACCGAATCGGAAGAATCAAACAAGGATATATTTTGTGCTGCCTGTTTTCCTGGATTATCGGCATGCAGCAGCCATATTATGCTTTTTTTGCCGCCATAGGAATTACATTCGCTCTGTTGTACAGCATATGCCGGAAGCAAATTAACAAGGCCGCGGAAAGTATGGCATATCTGCTGATTATCGCTATAACGACCCTGGCGGGAAACGCGGCAGCCATACTTCACACATCCGATGCGGCCATGGAATACATGTTGGAGCAGCGCACCGTAAAAGCCATTGAAGCCTATGGGCTAAGAATCATTTATCTGTTACTTCCCATTCAGAACCATCGGCTGCCAATTCTGGCAAAACTGCGGCAGCATTACGACAGTTTGATAAATGTGGGAAACAGCGAAGAAACCTGGGTATCTCTGGGGCTGGTTCTTTCCCTCTGCTTCTGTATCGCACTGGCTGTTGTCCTGGTCAACTGCAGAGCGGATCTGCGGATACGGGTCTGTGGAAGTTTTATGCTGGCCTTTGTGCTGGTGGCCACTGTGGGAGGGGGCAGTTCCGCCATCGGAATGGTCTTTTCCCTTCTGAGATGTTATAACCGAATGGTAGTCTATATTGCCATGTTCTGTATTATCGTCTTTGGAGTGCTGGCCGGGAAACTGGAAGATTTTCTGCGGGCCCGGAAAGTTCCCATGGCAATCCAATGTGTCCTTCTATTGCTGCCGGCTGTGTTTGCAGTCTGGGATCAGACCTCATCGGAGAATGTATACGCTTATGCGGAAACCCGGGAAGAATACCTGATGGATGAAAAGTTTGTCCGGGACATAGAAGCCGAAATGCCGGAGGGGGCATGCATCTTCCAACTGCCTTTGCTCCCCACAGGAACCACTTCTGTCCGGGAATTGAAAGACAATGAACTGTCCAAACCTTATCTGCACGCGGAATCCACCAGATGGCTCCATATGTATTCCGTGGGAAGCCTGACAGACCAATGGGTCAACCTCCTTCACGGCATGCCTCTAAGAACCGTGATAGACATTCTGGCATGCTGTAATTTTCAAGGAGTATACATGGATTCCCGGGGATTTTCACCGGAACAATGGGAAGCCGCCCTGACCGTCATGAATTCTGTGGGGGATGATCGGGTAGTCCGCTCTGAGGACGGTCTGAAAGTCTTTTATGGCCTGACAGACCATGCGTCAGAAATGAAAAAGCGAATCGGCGAGGAAAGAATGAAGCAATATGCGGATTTCTGGTTGAGCTGCCCTGATATCACATGTTTCTCCGCCTCCGAACTGCCATATACCATGCCGGTTTCTGTTCAGGCCAACGGCATGCTGCTGCCTCCGGAATGCATACAGTACGGGCCCTACATCAACATCAGCCCCGGCGACTATATCGTCTATGTAGCAGGGAATCAAATAGCAGACCTGACATATGATGTTTCCTACGCCAATGGTACAATACAGTTGCCCCTACATTTTCTTTCCAGAGAAGCAGATCTTGTCAGATACAGCTTTCATGTAGATGAAGAAATCACCGGGGTGGAGATACGCTGCACCAACAGCACCGAAAAAAATGTGCTTCTCAGGGGAATCTATCTGTTCCGCAAAGACCAGTCAACGGAGATCGCAGCCATAGAACAGTTCCTGAATCTCCATAAATGAGGCAATCACAGAAAGACAGGAAAAATGAACGCCATGCAAACTAAAAAAAAGAACTTTGAGATGAACAGCATAATCCTCTTTGTCTTTATGATGGGGACCAATGTGTGCAATTATCTGTTTCAGATTATTACGGGCCGCCTTCTCTCTGTCAAAGATTACGGGACAGTCAACACTCTGATGTCGCTGATTGTGTATTTTTCCATCCCAAACAGCATTATCAGCCTGATTGCCGCCCGGTATATCGCCCTGTACAGGGATATGAACAATAGCAACCGGATTTCCTCTGTAATCAGACTTTTGCTGAAATGCAGTGTGGCCATTACTCTGGCCGTCGCTCTGATCGGTCTTGTCTTTGCCGCCCCCATTGCAGGCATCTTCCATCTGGATACCCGTTTTCTGGTCTACGGCTGCGCAGTCATAGCCATTGTCAATGTCTCGGCTGCAACCATGTACGGCATATTGCAGGGGCTGCAGCTCTTTCTGCCCTATGGCATACAGGGAATCATCAATGCCGTCTGCAAACTGGCTGGAAGTATTCTGCTGATTCTGCTGGGCTACAAAGCCTGGGGAGTTATTGCCGCCATGATTCTGGGCGGGGCACTGACCGTCCTCTACTGCGCTTTTTACATCCGAAAATACCTTGCCTCAGCCCTGCAGAATCAAGGAGAATCTGTGGTGGACTTCCGGGAATTTATGCGCTTTGCCCTGGGCATGATCATCGCCCAGAGCAGTATCACAGCGCTGACCAACGGAGATATCCTGCTGGTAAAGGCTTTGTTTGATGACAATATAGCGGGAACCTATGCCTCCGCCATGGTAATCGGCAAAATTGCCATGTATGTTTCCACGGCAGTCATCGCCGCTCTCTTTCCCGCAGTGGTAGAAGAACACGGCAAGGGACATGACACCCAAAAACTGTTCCGGAAAGCGCTGCTGTACGGAGGCGGCTCCTCCGTTGCAATGGCGCTGGGAATGAATTTGCTGGGGAAATATGTGATCGGAATCCTTTTCGGCCAGAAATATCTGGAGGCAATCCGATATCTTCCCGCAGTATGCGCGTTTGTGGTGCCCCTGACTTTCCTCACCATCATCATGAACTATGTTCTGGCTATAGATCGGATCAAATTCTTTGCCATAAGCGTGTTGGTCTCATCCGTTATGATTCTGGTACTGGTGGGACTTTTCCATACAGACGTAACCCAGGTCATGACTATCTGCGGCATTGTTCTTACCGTTGATGCAGCAGCAAATCTGGCCGCAATTCACCGCCGGGATTAATCTTTCCCATACAGGTCCCGTGTATATACCTTGTGGCTAACCGATTCCAGTTCCTGGGTCATGCGATTTGCTATAATAATATCCGCTTCCTCCACAAACCGGGAGAAATCTCTGGCAACCCTATTATTTTCAAACGTCTCCTGCTGCAGAGTGGGCTCGTAGATCACCAATTCTATCCCCTCTCCCCGCAGCCTCTTCATAATCCCCCGTATAGCGGAATGCCGGAAGTTATCGGAATCTGATTTCATTGTCAGACGGTATACTCCCACCACCCGGGGCTCTCTGGCCAGAATCATATCTGCTATATGATCCTTACGGGTACGATTGGATTCCACAACGGCACTCATCATATTTTGAGGTACATTTTCATAATTTGCCAGCAACTGCTTGGTATCCTTGGGCAGACAGTATCCGCCATAGCCAAAGGATGGATTGTTATAGTGAGACCCTATCCGGGGATCCAGACATACGCCGTCTATGATCTGCCTGGTATTCAGTTCTTTAATCTCCGCATAGGAATCCAGTTCGTTAAAATATGCCACGCGTAAAGCCAGGTAGGTATTTGCGAACAGCTTAATAGCCTCAGCTTCTGTGGGATCCGTAAAAAGCACCGGCATATCCTTTTTGATGGCGCCCTCCCGAAGCAGTTCCGCAAATATGCGGGCCCGCTCACTCTTCTCCCCCACCACAATCCGAGAGGGATACAGATTGTCATACAAAGCCCTGCCTTCCCGCAGGAACTCCGGAGAGAAGATAATATTGTCCGTATGCAGCTGCTTTCTGGTCTCCAGCACATATCCCACCGGGATTGTGGATTTGATCACCACTGTGGCGGAGCAATCGTATTCGATGACCTTCCGAATGGCATATTCCACGGAACTGGTATCAAAAAAGTTCTTTTTGGCGTCATAATTGGTAGGAGTGGATACGATCACGTAGTCCGCGCCTTTCAATGCTGTCTCATAATCTGTTGTGGCAGACAAATTCAGCGGCCTGTTCTCCAGATATTCCTGAAGATCCTTATCCACAATCGGAGACTTTCGTCCGTTAATCATTTCAACTTTTTCCGGCAGAATATCCACCGCCACCACTTCATTGTACTGCGCGAGCAAAACGGCATTTGACAGGCCCACATATCCTGTTCCAATCACTGCAATCTTCAATTTTTTATCCTCCTTATCATCAACATATTTACTTTATGAATCCGTCTTCAAGCAATATCGGACCTCTTCAATTTTCAGACTGTATCCGGCATTCCGCTGTATGCGGAACTCCACATCCGACATAGGTTTTGTCAATGTAAACGGCAGATAGAGCGTAGCCTGACCGTTTTTGAAGAGAGTTTCGTCTATGACATTCTGCGCAATCAACTCCGCGCCCTTGTCTGCCGTTACCTCCAGCACTCCCCTGCATTCCGCCTCACAATCCACAATGCATAGATCCACTTCCAATGCATAATCTCCGGCTCTCATCGTCCAATAGGGACCATACATCACCACATCCCCCTCACTTTGCGGAGAACTTTCCTCTTCCTTGATAATCAGGGATTCCATGTTGATTGTACGCGTCGCCCAGCCATCCAGCCCCTCCCCGGCAGCTGCCACATCCACGGGTGCTACCAGATAAATATTAGCCTGTTCTCCTATGCTCCTAAGTTTGCTGGGATATTCGCCCAGTGATTCAAGCACATAAGTGCCGGTGATCTCTGCCTCGGCCAACTGTCTATAATATAGATTGGGCCCCAGAGTTCCCTCTATGCCGATATATTGTATGGTCTCCCTGTTATCTGCCAGATAGCGGTACAACTCCGGCTGAGCGCCTTCTTTCAGCAGAACTACGTCTTTATCGTAGATAAATCGCAGGATGGAAGCTATTTGACTGTTCCGCGCAAAATACAATTCCCCTGCATTCAATTCCACTGCCAGCTTCTCATATCGTGCCGGCAGTTCTTTCATCAGAGATACAAAAAGGAAAAGCCTGCACTGATATATGGCGTATCCGGTGAGCAAAACCGCCGCCAGCACTCCGGTAAAACGGATTCCCGATTTCCCCTTTTTCCATATGCCGGGCATTTTCTGAATCCCGATGGCCACTATAGACAGCACAAAAGGAAAGGCCACCGATACCCAACGCCGGGAAGCCCAGGGGTGATCCGGGGTGATAGACGGTCTTATGATATAGAGCAGCAGACTGCTGAAACCAATGGCAAGGAACAGTAAGAGTTCCCGCCGCTTTTCCCTGTCCTGCGTTATTTTCCACAATCCATAGAAGAAAAAGGGGACCGAGAATACAGAGATATACCAGCAAAACTCCACCAATGCCCTTTTGGCAAAGTCCCCACCATCAACCAGTACATCCTGCAAAGCAGGCATCCAAAAATAGTCTATGGCAAAGAGGACAAAGCCAAACCCAAACAGTAAATACCGGGACCACTTTTTATCCATGGCGATACTGAAAACCGGGTTATCCTGCAGCGGCCGAAGCCTACCGAGAAAATATGTCGCAAGAACCGCCACGGCCAACGCAGCATTTAACAGGACGATTTCTTTATAGCCCCCCTGGGTCATTGCATAATATTTGGAAAACACAAAGGAATACAGGATACTTACGGATGCGGTGGCTATATAAGCGCCGGATAAACACATCCCAACTTTTTTTCTTTCCCGAATCCACAGATTGACATAACAGGAAAAGGACAACACCCCCGCTCCTACCAGATAACTGTCTACCCGGTTCAGCCCGATGCTTCCCAGGAGCACACCCACGGCCAGCGCATAACCGGCCTTATTTTCCCTCCATGCCTTCACAAACAGGTACAAACCGTAATACACAAACAACTGATATAATGATTCCGTCTGTGTAATCCGACTGCTCCAAAGCTGCGCGGGATTAAAAGCCAGCAAAGCCGCCGCAATCAGTCCCGCCTCTCTGCCCGCAACTTTTTTCACAAAATAGTAAACGGCCAGCAGACACAAAATGCCGATCAGCGCGTTTACTCTCACCAGCCCCTCCAATCCCGCCAGAGAATAGCCTATGGCAAGCGCCGCGGAAAAATACTGCAGAAATTGAGAGGTAACCCTGCTGGGCACATCCGAATCCCCCTCCTCATAGTCAGAATAAATACCAGTATAGGCAAGATCCGTAAAACCTTGAATTTCATCATAAGCCTCATCGATCACCCGGCTGTCAGGCAGGTGATGGCTCCCCGTCTTGGCTATGCTGGCCCCATTGATTAAATAAATTGCCTGGTCTCGTCCCGCCCACATAAAATAGGTGGGATACGCGAAATAAAATATGCTGGCGGCAACCAATAAGGCCAGAAGCAGATAATGAATCCCTGAGCACAGTTTCTTCAGAGCACTCACCAGACCGGCCTGTCTCCCGGTTTTAAATAAAATGCCAATACAGACCAGTATCTCAATAAATAAGATACCGCTCACTGCCCCCAAGGAGTATCTGTTCAGAAGAGATAGCAAAAATGCCATGGTGACATCATTGACAAACACAGCAATAAGAGAATCAAAAAGAAATTCTCTATACCGTGCCCCCTCCTGTCCCTGATCCAGTATGATGCCGAACAGTATAATAATCAGGCATATATTCTCAAAAATAAACAAAATATTTTCCACCATCATTTATATCTATTCTTCCTTCAAACATTCCCCTATAAACCGTAAATACTTATTTGCTATCATCTCATGGGTAAAATTTTCCATCACATATTCAAACCCGTTCTCTCCCATCTGGTCAGCCACTTCCGAATGCTCCAGAAGATAATCCACAACTCCCGCAAAAGTCGGATAATCCCTGAAGTAAAGCCCCCCTTCCGCCTCCAGGCAAAAATTGGTGGTAACTGCGCAGTGCTCCGACACTATAACCGGACGTTTGGCCAACCAGCTCTCCATTATTACCAATGAAAAACTCTCAAACCATGAAGGATTACAAAGAAATGTGGCAGCCGCAAAAGCATCATGCTTATCCTCCACGGAGACAAATCCCAAATCGTAAATTCTGTCACAAAACCGTTTCGGCAGATCCAGATGCCCGCCCCCGATAAACACCAGCTGCAGTTTTCTGTCAGAATGTGCTTCCATATACTTACAATAAAATTTCAACAATTCATCGGCTTTTTTGCCTGCGTCTTTTCTCCCGGCATATAGGATAAAATCCCCTTCAATGCCATATTTATGCCGAAATCTATCGGCATTACATGAGGCATGCCATTCCGTGTCAATCCCTTCCCCCAGCACATCCGTCATTACATGCTCCAGATCATAAAGGGATTTCGCAAGCATGTACTCCGGTTTCGCATGAAAAATCATCCCCTTCATACGCTCAGCCATTTCTTTTGTCAGCCGCAAACGGGCGTAACTCTCATCGTGAAGGCAGGGAATCATGATACAGTTATCAGGGCATTCCCTGGAGCCATTGTAGGTGGGACCATACATATAGGGGATGAATATGAAACATTTATATTGGTCTCTATTCTGTCCGATATATTCATACATCTCCGGACTGTTGATATCTTCTTCAAAATATGCTTTCTCTTCTTCCGGAGTAACCGATTCTCCATTATAAATCTTTAAATTAGCCGGAACAAAGCGCTCCAGATTCCTTGCACGAACCTTGAATCTTCTTACCAGGATTCCCGACTCCACATGCACTCCATCCTCTAAAGTATTGATTCCTCTGTCTGCCGACGCATCCTTGACACAGGTTGTAAATACTTCCACCTTAGCGCCTGCATGCTGCAAACTGTGGGCCAGATAATTACATTCCTGTTCCGCGCCGCCTTTTATATCATCTCCATACCAGGGTACCACCAACGCAATCGGTTTCATGCGCTATTCCTCCATTATCAGCCGGGCATACAACCGGGCAATATTTTCACAATTCAATACCTCATCGGCATATGTTCTGGCATTTTCCGCCATGGCGTTCCGTACCTCTTCATGTTCCAGCAGATATTGCAGCATTGCTGTCAGGGATGGCACCTCTGTCCGCCCCAGCGGTACTTTCCAGCATACATCGTCAGGATATTCCATATATTGATTAATTGCCGTCACAATACAAGGTTTTCCGGCCTTTATTGTCTCACACAGAGTTGCGGAGGATTCCCCCATGGTAGGATAACGCAAGTTCAAAATAATATTACTCAGTTCCAACCCTGCCAGATATTCTTCCCTTTCAAGGTATCCGGTAATTACAACCGCATCTTCCAATTTCTCCCTCTCGATCAAAGTATTGCATTCCTCGGTTCCCTTTTTTCCCAGAAATACCAGTTTCACCGGAAAGCCCTGCTGACGCAGCCTGGCCAGACTCTGAATAATTACCTGGGGGCGCTTGTTGCTGTTCATCCAACCCAGACATCCGATGACGAATTCTCCCGGCTGAAGATGCATTTTAGCCCGCATCCTCTCCAGCACTGCTTTCCTGTTGTTTTCATCCGTCGTTTCCAACTCAAAACAGGCCAGAGGAACCAAATATTTGTTTATATCTTCTCCCAACTGCCTGTAAGACCATTCATTATGCACTATCACTTTGCGGGCCAGCCGGGCAATCCCATGGCTCATGGGAAATCTTGTGCCGTCCGGGTTTTCTTTCTTTTTTTCCAGATTCTTAAAATGTTTCTCTCCCGCCTCTCCGTATCCGGCTTTTAAAACCCGGCGGAAGATTTCTTTTTGCCCCATGGCATAAAAAGCCTGATAAAAAAAAGCATTCAGATCAAAGTCATGGATCTCGGCAATACCCCCTAATTTGTCCAGGAATTTATAAGTATTTGCATGATGTCTCACGCTGTTTCCTATATGAAAGATAATTTCATCATACCCGCCATGCAGTTTCTCCAGGCGGTCTATGGTATAGAGATTGCCATACGCAAAGGGTACCAATTCGCAGTCTTGGTCCATGGAGTTGTCCACAAAGAGATCTATGTCGAAATATTCAGCCAGGTAGGGTACTATTTGATAGACATAGCCCGCAATCCCTGTCTGTTGCTTCGGCCATGGAGCTACCAGAGCAATTTTTTTACGGGATACAGTTTTTTCTTCCCTGATTCTTTTGAATACACCCAAGGTTTTTTTCGCCGTCTTTTCCCATGTATATCCCTGAGCATATTGCTGTCTGGCCTGCTTGGACTCCAGGCTTTCCTGCAGGGAAGCATAAACTGCCTCCTTAAGACGTCCTGCCATATCCTCCGTATCTCCGGCATTGCATAACAGGGCATGTCCGGCGCAGACTTCCGGCAAAGAAGAATTGTCCGCTGACAGGATATACATTCCCCCCAGCATTGCCTCCAACAGCGGAAGCCCGAATCCCTCATACAGGGAAGGAAAGAAAAATACATCCGCCTCCTGATAGAGACGGGCCAGTTCTTCATCCGGCAGAAAACCCATCAGGTGAACGCTGTTCCGTACACCCAGTTCGTCCAGATATCGCTCCATCTCTTCTCTGCTTTTGTCATCATGTCTGCCCACAATGTAAAAAGTCACATCCAGATCATGAATGGTTTTTTTGGCTTCAGCAAAAGCCCTGACTGCACCATACAGATTTTTTCGATAGTCAAAGCCCCCTGTATATACGATACTTGCCTTGCCGTCGGGTTCGTGCTTCCGCCTTTCTCCGTAAAACCGGCGATTATCCGCCGCCAGAAATGTCACGTCTGCCTCTACGTTCTCACCGATAATGCGTCGCAAATCCGTTCTGGTAGACTCCGAATCACAAAGCATATGCACTTGTTTCAGATAGGAGAGTCTCCGATGATACTCTTTTGTGACCCTTTCTTCCCACTCTTTAATCGGCATCAGATACGGAATCAAGTCATGTACCGTAGCATAGAACGGGCACGCAATGGGTTTGCTGGGGAACAATACATTCACCATCAGTGGATTGGGAGTCCAAAAACAATCAATATGATATTTGGCAACTGTCTGATTCACCTGATCGGTGAATGCGTCCTCCCTTGTATAATCCGTTCCAGGGGCGAAAACCCTGTCTATGACGGGAATCACCCGATTGGCTGTCCAGCGGTCCAGCTTTGATAAAGCCTTTTCACTGCTCACCATTATATACCAGATATCACCCACTGACTGCCTGACCATTTCGGCTAAAACATTCTTAAAGTATACACCGATTCCTCTCTCAATCTCCCCCGTTTCCAGAGTCTGGCCATCTATTAAAATATTCATTGTCTGCCTCTCCTATTTCTTAGCGACTACAGCGTAATCAGCCGAAGTCCATATGGTACGCCTCAGTTCGTTCACTACCGCCTGGAAACATGCAGATTCCTGAATATCCGTAGTCTCTTCCCGAATTACGCTGTCCCACCATTGCTCTGCCTTGTCCTGCTCAGGATACACCACTTCGATTCGGTCAAATCCGCTTCTGGACGCCAAAAAGCGGACAAACTCCGGATGCAGCTGCCGCACATGGGTGGGATCCAGGTAAAAGGACGCCGCGCCCACCTGCAGATTACATGGATTGGGCGTCTCCATGATAATAAGCCCATCTTTTTTTACCACACGCCCCAACTCTTGGAACAAAGTCAACAGGTTTTCCAATTCCAGATGCTCAATTAATTGAAAAGATGTGGCCAATCTCACACTTTCATCAGGAAGTGCTTTCAGGTACTCAATCACATCCGCCTGGAATACATGCAGCTTTTTCCGCCTGCACTCATTCAGCGATTTCTCATTCAGATCAACTCCAATAGCCTTATAGCCATTTGCCCCCAGAATATCCAGCCATTCCCCTCTGCCGCATCCCAGATCCACAATGTCTCCCTGCATATCTTCTTCCAGCCAGTTCTTTACATAATACAGATACTGCTGCTGGCGCCGGCGTATTTCTTCCTGCTCTCCCCGATACTGTTCTTCAAAGGCCAGGTAAATTTCTCCGTCAAACGACTTGCCCACAGACGCCGTTCTCTCATATGTCCCCTGGGACAGAGAATTTATCTTATTCTCCATCATGGCCAACCGCGCTTCTATTTCTTTACTCCAAAGAGCGATCTCATCGGAACTCTCCTGTACAATGTTCAGAGATGTGGCAACCTTGCTATTTATCTCATTCTGCTGAAAATTAATAAATCTGGTAAGTTTGGAAGTGATTCTGCTGATCAGCTTCATAAATTTCGCGGCAAACGGTTTCTTATCGGCATAGGGCGGTATTCTTAAATGAATGCCGTCCAGAGCTTGAATGCGCTTTACCAGGGGTATCATCTCTTCGTTTTTTTCACTCAATATCTGAGACAGAGAACCCTCATAGCCGACCCCGTATTGCTGTTCTACTTTCTGAAGGATCTCCTCCATGATTTTCGCCACATCCACATTATTCTTCATCAGCTTGTCCTCCATTCAGTTGCCATTCCAGATCCGGGCGTATCACACCATAATCGGTCAGGGTATTATATACCTCAAAAGTATAGGCATTCAGAATCCCATGATAGGTGGGGCCATAATCCTTATTAAATGAAACGTCTATTTTGTACTCCCCCTGCATAAAGGGCTGGCGGCGCATGAGAATCTCAACAAAGCCCGCATCCCGCAAAAGCACATTTTTTCCAGTATTGATAAAACAGTTAGTGGAATAGCAGTTCAGTCCGTCGCTGCGATACACGCTGAAGCTGCACATACTCTCCTTCAGCGCCGTATTGATCCGGCTGTAATGAATACGAATCAGCATGGAGTCCCCTATCGCGAAGCGTTTTTTCGGTGCCAGGCTCTCCGCGTCCAGTACCTCCAATTTTGTGATACGCAGCTGCCCGTTGCCTATCTCAGCTCTTTTTCCCTGGCTCTTCAGCTCCTGGATCTCCTCAGCCGTGTACTGGTACGCCTTACTCTCCTCTGTATCCGTCGGTTCCCCGGACTCCCTGGCTGTTTCTTCGACAGACTGCCCCTCACCGGGCTCCCGGCCTGTCTCCTCCGCCGGCTTCTCTCCAGGGGCACTGCCGGGATCCGTCTCCTGTTCCTGGTTCATAATCCAGCCCATATAACTCTGAATCACTTCCCGAGGCTTCCCCTCCCGGGCAATCAGCCCCTCCCTGATCCATATGGCTCTGTCGCAGATCTGTTCTACCTGACTCAGAGAATGGGACACAATCACAATGGTCGTACCATCCGCCTTGATTTCCCGCAAACGGTTAAAACATTTAGCCTGAAACGCGGCGTCACCCACTGCCAGAATTTCGTCAATCAGCAATATATCCGCATCCACATTGATAGCCACGGAAAAGGCCAGCCTCATATACATACCCGATGAATATGTCCGCACGGGCACATTGATATATTCCCCCAATTCCGAAAAGGATATAATATCTTCCAGTCTGGCGTCAATCTCCTGTCTGGTCAATCCGAAAATCGCCGCATTGGTATATATATTCTCCCGCCCGCTCATATCCGGATGAAAACCGGCTCCTAATTCAATCAGGCTGGATACTCTGCCTGTCATCTCGATGGCGCCGCTGCTGGGATACATGATTTTGGTCAGCAATTTCAGTGTAGTGCTCTTTCCGCATCCATTGTTGCCGATCAGTCCAATGGCTTCTCCTTTTTTCACAGAAAAGCTGATACCCTTTAACACCTCACGCTCTTCATAGCGGTTGCGGCTCTTAAAAAGCACTCTCTCCTTAAGCTGCTTTCCCTTGTCATAATATACTTTAAACTTCTTGCAAACCTGATTCACTTCTATGACGTTACCCTGCTGCATTTACCCGCAACCTCCATACATTTATTCCTGACTCTACATTTCTTCGGCAAATCCTCTCTGCAGCTTTCGGAAAGCCAATTCCCCAATGCCAAGAAACACCAGACCCAGCACGAAAGCAGACCCCAGAGTACCGATATCGGGAATCTGCTTATAATACAAAATTGCACGATATGCCTCTACAACGGGCGTCATGGGATTTAACCGCCAGACTACCTGGAGTTTTTGCGGCAGCATGGAGGAAGCGTACATCACTGGCGTCAGAAACTGCCATGCCATCGTAAGAATACTCAGGATATATGCCAGATCACGAAAATACACGGTGAGCGCGGAAGCCAGCAGTACCATGCCCAGTGCCAGAAGGAATTCGATGGCCATAATCAGAGGCATAAATAAGAGAGCCAGCGGATTAAAGCCGTACCCCGTCACCAACAACACACCAAAAACCACGGCAAAGCTGAGCAGCATATTGACAAAACAACTGGTTACAAAAGAGATGGGCATTACTTCTCTTGGAAAATAAATCTTTTTCACCATCTCGGCATTGGCCATGATACAGGTACATCCACCGTTAAGAGATGTGCTGAAAAAGATCCAGGGAACAAGCGCCACAAATAGGAAGAGATAATATTGCTGTACATTGGTCCTCATAATGACGGAAAAAACCATGGTATAGACCGCCAGCTGCAGCAGAGGGTTTAAAAATGTCCATAAAAAGCCAAGCACAGAACCCTTATACCGGCCTCTCAATTCCCGCCTGACCAGGCTGAATATCATCTCTCTGTACTCGTAGATCTCCTTCAAAAACTTCATAATGTATACCTTTCCTGTTTTATCGCACCACCAGTTTTACCGTATCACAGTCCGCGCCGTTTTCTGAAAACCAGGCCACCCCTTCCTTGACCACATCCAGTTTCACCTGATAAATACCCTTCTCCAGCCCGGAGATTCTAATCTCTTCCGCTCCGCTCTGCCCGGAAAAAAGCGGCGTTACAAATGCAGTTCTCTCATTGTCATATTCCAACAGAGTCCCGCTTTCATCATACAGATGGTAACTCAAATAACATTTCTGGTCATCTGTGGAAACCAACATCCGATTGGCATTGTTGTCTACATAAACCGGAATTATCCATGTCTCATCCTCTGCCCGGAACTCCCATTCCTTCTGTTCAGCCCTGACCGACACCGCAAATTCATGCTGTGTCGAACTGATATAAATCATGGCTCCGGCATAAACCAGCACCGCTATGCACCCTGCCGTCATTCGCCATTGCATCCTCATGCCAAACCTCCTCATCGACAATATGCTTCTATCATATGCATATAAGTTTACTTTATCATACTTAGACTGCAAGTTCAAGAAAAAGGTGGCATTGAACACAACGACCAATGCCACCTTTCTGTCCCCATCAGCAATATCTGTTACAAACCATAAGACGCTATAATCCCTTTAAATTCCGGGCTGTTTGCGAATCCCCAGAACATCTTCTCACGTGTCAGTCCATTTGCCATTTGATTCAAATAATATTGCACACCTGCGTCTTCGCCTTCACGGTTCAGCATCGCTCTGTACATAATTCGGGTAAATTCCTCATTACCGTGATTTTTGTTGATAAATTCAGGTGAAAACACAAAGCCATGAGCCACCGTTTGAGGCGTCTGCTTCTTCTTTACCAGAATATCAACCCAATAATTTATGCCTGACCCATCATCTTCCCGATTCTGAATCAATCGGTATAATCTGTTGACAAAGCCTGCAATCTGAGGATTCTGATCCCGCACCTCCGTCAAAGTCACCGTTCCCTGAATGATGCCATAGGAAGCACACTGACGCCCGTACTCCGGAGAATCCACAAATCCCTTCAATACATAATTTCTGGATACACCCCCCTGCAGGATTTCCAGCCAGTAACCCAACTCCTGCTCGGCGCCTTCCCTGTCCTGTACCGCCCTGTATAATGTCTGTATAAATTCTCTGTCGGAGGTATTTTTATTTATAAATTCCGGGCTGGTTACAAAATGAGAGATTACCTCTCCTCCGGTTACCAGTCCCTTATAAAGCCTCTCGCTCCAGTAAGTAAGACCATCGGCATCCGCGGAACGCATAAACACTTTGTTGTACAGCCGCTCTACAAAGGCCCTGTCCAGTACCAGACGATAATCCTCCAGATTAATCTCCAGGGAGTCCGTATCATTCACAGCATTGCCCTGATCGGACAGATAATAGGATGTAACCACTATGGTATAGGTTCCCGGCGGGTACTTTTCCACATTTGTGGTATTCCACTCATAAACATACTTCTTGCTTTCCACATTCTCGCTGAAGCTGCTTACCTTTCTATATACCGCGTCCGAAGGGTTCAGAGCGGTTCCCCTGTAAATAGCAATCTCATAATAGTCTGTGGGGTCCGCATAACTGTTTACCACAAAACTCAAATTGATTTTAGAATTGTTGGACATCTGCAGGAGGGACATGGCCGGATCAATAAATACCCTGCCATGACCTCCGGCCATAACCAGATCGCCGCTGTCCGCCACATCGCTCACCGCAACTAAGGTCAGGTCTTCCTCTTCAGCAAAGACCGCTGTTCCCATTACGAGACTCAGCACAGCAACCAAAAACAGTATCTTCCAAATAATTCTCTTGTTCATCCTTCTATCAGTCCTCACATGTGTCTATCCAATCTCTAGTATCTGATGCCAAAACTCTTCAAAATATCTTTAAACTCCTGTGACGCGGCAAAACTGCTCAGCACCTGTTCCCTTGTCATACCACCTCTCATTTTGTTCAGCCAGTAATACATACCGTCGGGTTCAGAAGCACGTCCCATAAAAGTCAGATACAGTCTTTCAATATATTCCTGATCACTGGTTTTATAGCCTTCAAACTCCGGTGAGAAGAAGAAATTCTTGGCAGCCTGTTCCGCCGTTATCTTTCTGGTGGAAATCTGCTCGATATAGTACTGCCTGCCGTCGGATTCAGAGGGTCTTTTCAGAGCCTTCTCATACAGTCTGTCTACGAAACCGCCCAGCTTTTCCAGATCAATTTCATATTCCTCGCCCTCTGCCAGCACCATCATCCCTCTAATGATACCGGCACTCTCGCATACGCCCAGGAATTCCGGAGAATTCACAAAGCAGCTCAGCACATACTTCCGGGACCGGCCGGACGCCATCTCGTTTTTCCACCAGACAATTTCCGAATCGGCCGGAGCGCGATCAAAAAACGC
>ERZ808054.606-NODE-606-length-30115-cov-12.980258_pt1 | contig 30115 bp, 31 predicted proteins | sample MGYA00380201_ERZ808054 | MGnify/ENA primary metagenome ERZ808054 (study PRJEB31490, sample SAMN06133419) | mouse gut metagenome | isolation source: Z5_2 | host: mice | place: China: Chengdu | collected 2015-05 ...
TTCCCGAGTGGCCAAAGGGGACAGACTGTAAATCTGCTGCATTTTGCTTCGGTGGTTCGAATCCACCTCCATCCATTGCAGGCCGGCGTGGCGGAACTGGCAGACGCACAGGACTTAAAATCCTGCGGGACTAACCTCCCGTACCGGTTCGATTCCGGTCGCCGGCAGTAAAAAAGAACTATGATATCAGTCATAGTTCTTTTTTTGTACGCATTACGCCGGGCGGCGATTTTTTATACTATTTAGGAAATTGCCGTAACAGAGACCATTTCAGGGGAGAATGCGAAGCATTCTTGTAATCGCCGCTGCCGGGCGGCGATTTTTTCAGTCTGTTTTCGGAAGCTTATCGCGATACATTGCCAGCTCTTCATCAGTGGGGATATAATCATTCATTTCGCCATCATGAAAATGCTGATAAGCTGTCATATCAAAATAACCGGTACCGGTGAGGCCGAATACGATGGTTTTTTCTTCACCGGTTTCTTTGCATCTGTTTGCTTCATCAATGGCGGCGCGGATTGCGTGAGAGCTTTCCGGGGCGGGAAGGATGCCTTCCACCCGTGCAAAATATTCTGCGGCTTCAAATACCTCGGTCTGTTTTACGCTGACTGCTTCCATCAGTCCCTGGTGATACAGCTCGGACAGCGTGGAACTCATACCGTGGTAACGAAGTCCGCCGGCGTGGTTTGCGGAAGGGATAAAACCGCTGCCCAGCGTATACATTTTGGCAAGCGGACAGATCATTCCTGTGTCGCAGAAATCATAGGCGTATACGCCGCGCGTAAAGCTCGGGCAGGATGCGGGTTCGACGGCGATGATGCGGTAGTCTGCTTCGCCCCGGAGCTTTTCCCCCATGAACGGCGCGATCAGGCCGCCGAGGTTGGAACCGCCTCCGGCGCAGCCAATGATGATGTCCGGTTTTATCTGATATTTGTCCAGAGCCGCCTTGGTTTCCAGACCGATCACTGACTGGTGCAAAAGAACCTGATTCAGCACGCTTCCAAGCACATAGCGGTAACCGTCGTTCGATACTGCCTTTTCGACCGCTTCGGAAATGGCGCAGCCCAGACTTCCCGTCGTATTCGGATGCTCGGCGAGTATTTTTCTCCCGGCTTCAGTTTCCAGGGACGGTGATGGCGTTACCGATGCGCCGTAGGTGCGCATTACTTCGCGGCGGAAAGGTTTCTGCTCATAGGAACATTTCACCATATATACTTTGCAGTCGAGGCCGAAGTAAGAACAGGCCATGGAAAGCGCCGTGCCCCACTGTCCGGCGCCGGTTTCGGTGGTTACGCCTTTGAGCCCCTGCTTTTTCGCATAATAGGCCTGCGCTATGGCGGAGTTCAGTTTGTGGCTTCCGCTGGTGTTATTGCCCTCAAATTTATAATAGATTTTTGCGGGTGTGCCAAGCTTTTCTTCCAGGCAGTAAGCGCGGACAAGCGGGGACGGGCGGTACATTTTATAGAAATTGCGGATTTCTTCCGGAATTTCAAAAAAAGGAGTGTCATTATCCAGTTCCTGTACAACCAGCTCTTCGCAGAAAACGCCTGCCAGTTCCTCGGCTTTCATCGGCTGACAGGTACCGGGATTTAAAAGCGGAGCCGGTTTTTGTTTCATATCTGCTCTCAGATTATACCATGCCTTTGGCATCTCGCTTTCCTCTAAAAATATTTTGTAAGGGATTTTTTCGTTTTTCATGGTTACCTCCATATGATTTTGATTTATATTCCGTGCCAGAAGAGATTCAGACAAATAAAAAACGCCCCTGACAGAATATACGCTCTGTCAAGGACGAACAGGTACTGATACAGTACGACACTATCCGCGGTGCCACCTCGATTCACGGCATGACCCGTGCACTTATCAGGATACAAACATATCCCTGGCATTTATACGCCTGCCTTCAGCGTCGCAGAATACTCTGTGAAAATCACATTTGACTGCGCCCTCAGCGGTCCATTTGACAACTTGTTTCCTGCCTGGTTCTCAGCCTCCCAGGCTCTCTGTATGGGCATGATTGCCGTTATCTCCGCTTCAACGGTTTGAAGTATTAAATTTCTACTACTGTATCACTGTTGTATGTGTGTGTCAATAGATTTTATTAAAAAAATGGAAAAAAAATTCGGAGGCGGAATTTGGAGGTTCCCGGAAGATTCTTTTCGTATGCGGCAAAGATTGTTTAGATAATTCTCTAAAATCCTATATTTCCTATTGACATAGTAGGTAATTGGCCTTACAATAAATACCAGTCAAATTGGTTAATGCTGACAATGCAGATATGTGTTCAAAAGAAAGGGGAAGATATGATGTCTGATTATAAGTTTGAAACATTACAGCTTCATGTGGGACAGGAGAAGCCGGATCAGGCGAGCGGCGCCCGTGCAGTCCCTATTTACGCAACCACTTCGTATGTATTTCGGGATTCCGCTCATGCGGCCGCCCGTTTTGATCTGTCTGATGCCGGAAATATTTATGGAAGGCTGACAAATTCCACGCAGGATGTTCTGGAGAAGAGAATGGCGGCTCTGGAAGGCGGCGTGGCGGCGCTGGCGTTAGCCTCAGGCGCGGCGGCAATTACATATACGTTGGAAGCCCTCGGACAAAATGGCGGACATTTTGTTGCGCAGAAGACGATTTATGGCGGAAGCTATAATTTGCTGGCGCATACACTTCCGGCGTTCGGCATTAAGGCGAGTTTTGTAAATATTCATGATCTTTCCGAGGTAGAAGCAGCCATTCAGGATAACACCAGAGCGATTTATATCGAAACGCTTGGCAACCCAAACTGCGATATCCCCGATATCGATGCGCTTGCAAAACTTGCGCATCAGCATGGTTTGCCTTTGGTTGTGGATAATACGTTTGGTACGCCGTATCTGATTCGTCCCATTGAACATGGAGCCGATATTGTAGTGCATTCCGCTACGAAATTTCTCGGTGGGCATGGAACGACCCTGGGCGGTATAATCGTCGATTCAGGCAGATTTGACTGGGCGGCATCCGGAAAATATCCGGCCATTGCAGAACCAAATCCGAGCTATCATGGCATATCATTTGTAAAAGCAGCCGGTCAGGCCGCCTTTGCGACATATATTCGTGCTATTTTGCTTCGTGATACCGGTGCGACGATCTCACCGTTTGCTGCTTTTCTGATTCTTCAGGGAATCGAAACGCTTTCTCTGCGGTTGGAGCGGCATGCGGAAAACACAAAAAGGGTGGTGGAATTCCTTGCGGATCATCCACAGGTTGAGAAAGTTAATCATCCGTCCTTGCCCGGACATTCCGATCACGCGTTGTTTCGGAAATACTTTCCGAACGGCGGAGGTTCTGTTTTTACATTTGAAATCAGAGGCGGCATGGAGGAAGCGCACAGATTTATTGATAATCTTCAGATTTTTTCATTGCTTGCAAATGTTGCCGACGTGAAAAGCCTGATAATCCATCCGGCGACTACGACCCATAGCCAGCTTACGGAAGAAGAATTAAAGGATCAGGGAATTAAACCGAATACAATCCGGCTTTCCATCGGTACGGAACATATTGATGATATCATCGGAGATCTGCAAAACGGTTTTGATGCGGTGAAATAAACCGGAAATATTTCCGGCGTGCGTGCGCCTCTTTTTTATTCGCCGAATGCGCACGGATTTTCCAGCAGCAGGAGACGCGTTTTTCTGTCTATGCCGCCCGCATAGCCTGTCAGGCTTCCGTCTGTGCCGACGACCCGGTGACAGGGCACGATCAGGGAAATGGGATTGTGGCCGACCGCCCCGCCGACCGCCTGTGCCGACATATGCGGCCGGCCCGTCTGCGCCGCGATCCGGGACGCGATTTTTCCGTAGGTCGTAGTCTGACCGAAAGGAACTGTGAGCAGAATGTCCCATACGGCCTTGCGGAAAGGCGTCGCGTTCAGGGCGAGCGGCGGGGTAAAATCCGGCTCTTTTCCGCTGAAGTAGATGTCCAGCCAGCATGCGGCCTGGTCGAAAACCGGGCAGCTGCCCCTGACGGGCGTTCCGGTCAGGGTGCTGCCAAAATATTTCTGGCCGTCGAACCATAAGCCGGTCAGTTCTTTTCCGTTGCCGGCAAGCGTTATTTTGCCAAGCGGTGAGTCATAAGATTGTATGTAGTTCATTGTGCGGTCACGCTCCTGTTCTCGTTGTTGGAAATGGCTGTCGTATCTGGCCGGATATGTCCGCGGCAGATTGAGCCCGAAACGTCTGTGACAAATTGAGCCTGAAATGTCTGTCGCAGACTCAGCCCGGAAAAAATTACGGATTTTCGAAAGAACACCGCGACACGATATCCGCCCACGCTTCCTCGTCGATTTCTTCGTCGCGGAACAGTTTTCTGCGGTCATCGTCTGTTATTTTTTTAATTACCTTACATTGATTGCCGGCCGCAATGCACCAGTCCGGAATATCCTTTGTTACGACGCTGCCCGCACCGATGACGACGTTGTTTCCGATGTGCACGCCGGGGCAGACTACGGTATTGCCGCCGAACCAGACGTTGTCCCCGACGGTCACTTCCTTACCGTACTCATAGGCGGAATTGCGGGTCACCGGGTGGATGGGGTGGCCTGCGGTGTAAATCGCCACATTCGGAGCCATCTGGCAGTTATCGCCGATTCTGATGGGCGCCACGTCTAACAGCGTACAGTTATAATTGGCAAAAAAATTCTTACCGACCTCGATATGCTTTCCATAGTCGCAGTAAAAGGGCGGATTGACAAAAGCGCCTTCCGACCGGCCAAACAGTTCTTTGACGATTTCGCTGATTCCGGCAAAGTCGGAGCGGTCCATAAAATTCAGTTTTTGAAGCAGTCTCCTGCATACGATCTGTTCTTCGAAAATACTGTCGTCCGAAATATAGGCCAGTTCGGCGTCTCTCCGTTCTCTGTTTGTCATTTTCATAAATTTTTCATTCCTTTCTCGTTTTTTTGTATCTTTATTTAACAGTATCTATATTTAACAATAGCATTTTATCCTTTCAAATTCTTTCAGAATAATCTATAATTATATAACAATCTTCTTTTTGGAGGGAGAATATGGACAGGGATGCAAAATATTGTTCGGCTTTTAATATGGACTTTTCCGAGACGGTGGCCTATAATAATCCATTGTTTCCCGTTTATGTCCGGCACGGTATTTTATCGACCTATCCGAATTATTCCGCGATCAGCCACTGGCATGAAGATCTGGAGTTTATTCTCGTCAAAAAGGGGGAGATGACTTACAATGTGAACGGAGAGCTGATTGCGCTTTCGGAAAATACCGGCATTATGGTGAACAGCAGACAGCTTCATTATGGTTTTTCCGAGGAGCATAATGAATGCGAGTTTCTCTGTATCCTGTTTTCGCCGGAACTGTTACAGGGGAACAAGTGGTTTTATCAGTCGTGCATAGAGTATATCGTCCGCAATTCGCGGTATCCGTATCTGGTTTTGGGAAAAGACGGCTGGCAGGGAGCAATTCTGGAGAAGCTGGAATCGCTCTACGAGGATTATGCCGCAGATAAAGAGGAAGCGCTGTGCGGGTTCCGGGCGATGGAAAATTTTCTGTCCGTCATGGAAATCTTATACGGCAGACTGCATGAAGACCGCAGGCTTCCGGTCAAAGAGAACGGGGAGCTTTCCGCGCTCAGGAATATGATGGCTTATATGGAGGAACATTTTGCCCAGCCCATCGCGCTTTCGGATATTGCGCTGGCCGGTGCCTGCTGTAAAAGCCGGTGTTCCATGCTTTTCCGGAAATATCTTCGCGACACGCCCGTCGCATATATGACGAAGATGCGGCTGAAAAAGAGCCTTTCTGCGCTGTTGTATTCGGACGCCTGCATTACGGATATCGCCTATGAATATGGATTTTGCAGCGGCAGTTATTACTGCGAGATGTTCCGGAAATATTACGGAATGCCGCCGCTTCAATACCGGAAGATGCAGATGGAATCAGGAGAATAGACGAAAATGGAGCAAAGAGGAGACTATGAAAATTGTAATCTGTGACGATTATATGGAAGATCTGATAAAAGTGGAACGGCTGCTGGAAAAGTACGGGAAAACTGCCGGCTCAGAGTTTACAGTGGAGAAGTATACGGACGCTTCGCAGGTTTATCATAAGATTTTACGGAAAGAGCTGGCAGATATTTATATACTGGATATGATTATGCCGAAGATAACGGGAATCGATATCGGAAGCCTGCTGGAAGAGAGCGGAAAATGCGTCGTCATTTATATTACATCCTCCGATGAGTTCGCGCTGGAGGCATATGGCGTCCATGCGGTGCGGTATCTGCTAAAGCCGGTGAGCGAGGCGGTTTTCTGTGAAGCGATGGATTATGCCGTATCGTATGTCAGAATGAACCGGAATATGTCTTCTCCGGATATCCGCTATCCGGTAAAAACGAGGGAGGGCCTTGTGTCCGTTTCCTATTCCGATATCGTATATATCGAAAATTCCGCGAGGGCGCTGGAAGTACATCTGACGGACGGCCGTAGTGTAAGGAGCATTTTCATCAGAAAATCGTTTGATGAAGAAATCAAAGAGATTGCGGAGGACGACAGCTTCGTCAGGGTTCATAAATCCTTTCTTGTGAATATGAATTACATTAAAAGTCTGATACAGGGCCTGTGCTGCATGGAAGACGGGCGGAGCATCCCGGTCAGCAAGACGAGGGCGGCGGATGTGAAAAGGGAATATTTAAATTTTGTGACAGAGCAGTACAGGTAGGGAGTAGGCATGGAATTTTACAAAAATATATCGTATATGACAGCGCAGGCTTTTTTTATGTTTTTTATCTATCTGTTTATTGTTCACCGGTTCTCCCGGTGGAAAACAGCGGGAATCTGTATCGTTTCCTTTCTGATGCTGAGCGTGACGGATCTTCTGAAACTGAACCTGTTCTCTGACAGCGACGGCGTTTATCTGGCGGTCACGATTTTCCAGATACTGTTGATTCAGTCTACGGGGCTTCTGATTGCGGAAAAGAGAAACAGCATGGTCTTGTTTATCGGGCTTACGGCGTCGAATTATGTGCTCGCCGGGACGATCGTATCTTCTGTTTTATATATTTATACGAACAGGGTTGTTTTATCGCTGGCGGGAAGTGTTCTGATACATCTTGTCATTTTATTATTTCTTGTCAATAAGATCAGGGATATATGGCACGCATATCAAAGTGTCGGCTCTATGCAGAACTGGTGGCTGTTATGTCTGATTCCGGCTCTTTTTTACTGTGGGTTTGCGTTTCTTACCATGTATCCGTGCAGGCTGGAAGATAATCTGCAAAGCGTGCCGGGAATCCTGATTTTTATCGTTATGATGTTTGTATCCTATGTGATCGTGTTCCGGTATGTGGAAAGCGAATCCAACAGAAAGAGTGCCTATTGGAAAAACGTGCTTTTCAAATCCTATATTAAGGGGTTGGAAAATCAGTATTATCTGGTCGAGCAGGCGGAGAAAAACCTGAAAATATTGAGACATGATATGAGACATTATTCCGGCATGGTTGATCTGCTGCTGGAACAGGGAGAATATGAAGAAATCCGGAAAGTGACGAAATACATAAACGATGTGGCGGATGAAAACCGTATAACGAAGTACTGCGATAATCTGATTGTAAATACGGTGTTGAAAAACATGACGGAAAAAGCGGAAACGCTGGGTATCGAAGTACATCGGGACATCCTTGTGCCGAGAGAAGTGCCGGTCAACGGCTATGAACTCGCATCGGTCGTCGCCAATCTGTTTGAAAATGCGCTGTTCTGCGTAAAAGAACTGAAGGAAGAAAAACGATACGTGGATGTAAAAATACACTGTCTGCAGGATCATCTGCTGATTCATATGCAAAATGCGTATGAACAGGAAATACGGTTTGACGAGCGCAGCGGACTGCCAAGAAGCAGGGCGGGCGGAGAACACGGCCTGGGAATGCAGAGCGTGCTGGCTTTTTCGGATAAGATCGGCGGCAATATCGGAGCCTATTGTGAAGGCGGTATTTTTCATATCATGATGTTTGCGAAATTTCAGGATAATATGCGAAAAAAAGGGAACGTTTCCGATCTCAAAAAATGTTATACTGAAACAAACACAGTGAGCGGATATAAAGAGGATGCCTGAATGCAGAAAATTTTTATCAAATATGCGATCGCGATTTTGACGGTGGCCAGCTTTATGATTTTATTTATCAACTTTTTGTTTTACTGGCATACGTTGGAGGCGCGCCAGTTTGTTACTTTTCGCACAAAGATAGATCAGGTGATACATACGCTGGAAAATAACAGGCAGGAACTTGCGCTGATGAAGGAAAGTCTGGATGAGGATTATCTGACGAGGGCGAGAGCGGCGGCTTATGTTCTGGACAGAGAGGATGTATTGTCGCTGAGCGTGGTGGAAATGCAGTATCTGGCGGATCTTCTCAATGTGGATGAGCTGCATGTAATCGATGAGAGCGGCTTTATCGTGGCCGGTTCCGTTTCCGAATATGTCGGCATCGATATGAGCAAACATCCGCAGACGAACGCCTTTCTTGCGCTTTTGGAAAGCGATATGGAAGGCGCTTATCTGATTCAGGAACCTCAGCCGAACGCCGCGGAAAACAAAATAATGCAGTATGTCGGGGTTGCCAGAAACGGAAGAAAAGGGGTTGTGCAGGTCGGTTTTGAACCGAAACGGCAGCTGGAAGCACAGTCGAGAAACACCTACGATTATATCTTCTTCCGGTTTCCGATGAATGTGGAAGAGGAACTTTATGTCATGGATTATGATACCGGGATTATGCTGGGACATTCCGGCGGCCTCTTACAGCAATACCGGGGGGATTGTTACCGGCTGGAGAAGCTGCTTGACTGTACGGACGGCGCTTACCGGAAAGGAAAAGACGGCCGGCTGATGTATGTGGTCAGCGAGCGGTATGACGATGTGCTGCTTTGCGCCGCGCTTCCGGCGGATGTTCTGTTCCGGGAGCTGTTCAGAAATACGCTGCATACTTTTCTTTACCTGTTGTTTGTTATGATCGCGGTTATTCTGCTCCTGATATACCTTGCCAGACGGAAAGTAATCGGCGGAATCCATCAGATAATTGAAAAACTGACAGAGATAACGAACGGCAATCTGGATATTACGATAGATGTGGGCGGCAATCGGGAATTTCAGGCGCTGAGCGGCGGAATCAACAAAATGGTAAAGCGCATTATCAGCCTTTCCGATCGTGTTTCCGATATTATTGAGGTCAGCGGAATCCCGCTTGCGGCTTTCCGGTATGGAAGCGGAGATTCTTACGTATTTGTGACATCGGGGTTCGGCGCGCTGTTGAATATTCCGGACAGGGAGGTTGCGGCGCTGTGCAGAGACGTGCCGTCGTTTGAAGGTTATATGAAGCGGCTTACGGAAGCGTCTGTCGAAGGAGAGGAAGACGTCTGCCAGATCGGCGAAGACAGGTATATCCGCATCCATATGTCCGAATCTCCGGAAGCAAAGCTGGGCGTAATCATCGATGTGACCGGCGATATCATGGAGAAACGAGAGATGCGTTATGAAAATATCCATGACCCGTTGACCGGACTTTATAAATATCAATATTTTAAAAAGATGACAGAAGAAATTCTTCGCAATATACCGGAAGGAAAAGGCTGTGCTGCGGTAATGCTTGACCTGGATTACTTTAAAGACATCAATGATACATACGGCCACGACGTGGGCGATCGGTATCTGCAAAGTTTTTCCTCCGTAATGGAGTTTATGCCGAAGGAACATTTCCTGACGGCAAGACGCTCCGGCGATGAATTCTGCATGCTCATCTTTGACTGCAGGAGCAGCGACGACATCGTAGGATATTTGCATGACTTTTATGAGCTGCTCGGCAGGCATCAGGTCGCGTTGTCAGATACGCAGACCGGAACCATAAGCGCCTCATCAGGGTTCGCATGGACTGACAACAGGAATACGGATATCTCTGATCTTCTGAACCGTGCGGACGAGGCGCTTTATGAGGTAAAGCGGGATAAGAAAGGGACTTTCCGGGGATATTGACGGGTAAGAGAATATTTAAAATCCGGTCTTGACAGGACAATGTTCTTTGTGATATGTTAGATCAAACATAAAAAAGCAATGACGGAAAGAGTAGTTTACAGGAAGCATGCAGAGAGGATGGCGGAAGGTGAAAGTCATCTATGCCCAGTGTTTACGAAAACCAATCCGGAGCTGTTGTGCGGAAGAAATGGAAAGGGAGTGCCCGAACCGGTCATCGGGCCGGAATGATATCCGTTTTGAAAGCACAGCCGTATGCCTGCGTTAAAGGATAGGATTTGTTGGAATCCGAAGTGAAAAGTCAAGGTGGAACCGTGCATGATGATGCACCCTTGGATATGCGTTAAGCGTATCCGTGGGTGCTTTTTTTCAGCTTTCTTTTTTATGTTCAGGGAATGCAGAGGCATTTTCCGTAGTTGGCAGAGGAACAGGACAATGAGACAGAGGAGGCTTGAACATGAAGGTATTGAGAAGTAACGGTGAAGTTTATGAAGGAAACTTTGAGGAAAAGGAGGTGCGGCAGGCATTCTGGCATACGAGCGCGCATATGCTGGCACAGGCTGTCAAAGAATTATATCCGGACACAAAGTGCGCGATCGGACCGGCGATTGAAAACGGGTTCTATTATGATTTCCGGTTTTCTTTTCCGTTTGAAGAGGAACATCTGAAGGCGGTGGAAGAGAAGATGTACGAGATTGCCGAAAAATCCCTTTCTTTACAGGTGTATCCGGTTTCCGGAGAGGAAGCGCTCGCGCATATGGAAGCGCAGGGAGAATGCTTCAAAAAGGAACTGATCGAAGAACTGATGAAGGAAGAATCCGCACAGGAAGCGCCTGAACTGACTTTTTACAGACAGGGGGCTTATACGGAATTTTGCAGAGGGCCGCATATCGTAAATACGAGTTATGTGAAGGCGGTAAAGCTTTTAAACATCGCGGGGGCCTATTGGCGCGGAGACGAGAAAAACGAAATGCTGACGCGGATCTACGGCATTTCTTTTCCGAAAAAATCCGGCTTAAAAGATTATCTGCATATGCTGGAAGAGGCGAAAAAGAGAGATCACAGGAGGCTGGGAAAGGAGCTGGGCCTGTTTATGATGTCGGAAGAAGGACCGGGATTTCCCTTTTTCTTACCGAAAGGAATGGTTCTGAAAAATATCCTGATCGAATATTGGAGAAAGATTCATATGCGGGAGGAATATCAGGAGATTTCAACGCCGGTCATGCTGAAAAAAACGTTATGGGAAACATCCGGCCATTGGGAGCATTACCGGGAAAAGATGTATACTTCGGCCGTGGACGGGGAAGAGTATGCCGTTAAGCCGATGAGCTGCCCGGGCGGCATGCTTGTTTTCAAAAATGAGCCGCGTTCATACAGGGATCTTCCGCTGCGTCTTGCGGAACTGGGGCTGGTTCACCGCAATGAAAAATCAGGCCAGCTGCATGGTCTGATGCGGGTCTGCGCTTTCACGCAGGATGATGCCCATATTTTTATGACAAGAGAACAGATCATTCCGGAGATTCAGAAGGTAATGCGGTTGATTCAGGAAGTATACGAAAAGTTTGGATTTTCCTATTTTGTGGAGCTTTCCACGAGACCGGAAAGCAGCATCGGAAGCGAAGAAGAATGGGAGCTTGCGACGAATGCGCTCATACAGGCGGCGCAGTCGCTCGGCATGCCCTATGTGGTCAACGAGGGGGACGGCGCTTTTTACGGGCCGAAACTGGATTTCCATCTGAAAGATTCCATCGGCCGGACATGGCAGTGCGGCACAATTCAGTTAGACTTCCAGCTTCCGGCGAGATTTGAGGCGGAATATACGGGGGCGGACGGCCGAAAGCACCGCCCGATCATGATTCACCGCGTCGTATACGGTTCGATGGAGCGGTTTATCGGTATCCTGATCGAACATTATGCCGGGAAATTTCCGGTCTGGCTGGCGCCGGTGCAGGCGAAAATTCTGACGGTTTCCGACAAATATCGGGATTACGGAATGGAAGTCCTGCAAAAATGCAGGGAGGCCGGCATTCGTGCCGAGATCGATCTGCGGGACGAAAAGCTGGGATACAGGATTCGGGAAGCGCAGCTTGAGAAAGTGCCGTTTATGCTGATTATCGGGGAAAAAGAACAGTCCGCCGGGACGCTGTCCGTGCGGCTGAGGGATGCGGAGAGCCGGCCGGCAGGAGAGGACCGGTCGATACAGGAAGACCGGCTGTCGGGGATTTCTTTTGAACAATTCCGGGATTTGTGTTACCATGAGGAAAAGGCGTAAGAGCGGAATCATTCCGCTCTGCCAAAAAGCCGGCCGGCAGGAAGGAAATCCGGAGTTGTAAAGTGAAGAAAACGGTTTTACAGGAAGCTTTGATATATGAAATTCTTTCCGTCGTGGAAGAAATACCGGAAGGAAAGGCGGCAACTTACGGGCAGATTGCGAAGCTGATCGGCCGGGATAAGAATGCGCGGCTTGTCGGGAAGGTGCTCGGCATGGCGCAGTATTACGGCGATTATCCCTGCCATCGGGTCGTCAATCATGCCGGCCGCCTTGTTCCCGGCTGGCGGGAACAGCGTTTGCTGCTGCAAAAAGAAGGCGTGCCGTTTAAAGACGAAGGGCATGTGGATTTGAAAAAGTGCCAGTGGGAAGGATAAATCCGAAAACGGATGGAAACGAAAACGGGGTATACAATGAAAGACGGATATCATTACCGGAAAAAAACTAAAATATCATTCGGACTCGCCGCCTTGCTGTCGGGCTGCATTCTGACATTCTTTTTATATGTGATATGGAAAGATGCCGCGGTGCCGGAACTTACGGTGATTGCGCTGCATCGGGATGCAGCCGTCATTTCGGGGAAAGGTGCGGAAGCGGACGGCAGTATCGTGCGGATTAAACAGGGCGGCCGCTATCGGATAGAAGGAGAGCTGGAAGACGGTCAGATTTATGTGGATTGTGAAGACGACGGCGCTGTCTTTCTGGAACTGAACGGGGTTCACATTGAGAATCCGTCGGACGCCGCCATTTATATAGAACATGCAGAACATACGACAATACTGCTGGAGGAAGGAACCGCAAACCGGCTGCAAAGCGGCCGAAAGAAGGAGAAAGGCGGCGACGGCGCGGTCATATACGCGAATGACGATCTTTTGCTTACAGGGGCCGGTGAACTTCTTGTAATCGGACGGCTGAATCACGGGATTCAGTCGAAGGGAAGCCTTCGCATTGACGGCGGAAAAATCGAAGTGGAAGCTGTGGGAAACGCCGTCAAGGGAAAGGACTCCGTCATAATCGGGGGCGGCGATTTCCGGATCAGTGCCGCCGGAAAAGGCATTCAGGCGAAACACGAGCTTTTTATTACAGGAGGGAATTTCACGATTGCGGAGTCGGAGGAAGGGCTGGAAGCGAATCAGGTGATCATAGAGGGCGGCGTTTTCGATATTTATGCCGAAGACGACGGTATCAATGCCAATGGCGGTGAGGACAAACAGAAGAAAAAGCCTTCCGAGGATATCGTGGAAACGATGCCGAATCTGATCATCAGAGGCGGCTTGCTGCATATCAATGCGGAAGGCGACGGTCTGGACTCCAACGGTAATCTTCTGATCGAAGGCGGTGAAATTGTGATAGACGGTCCCGTAAAAGACGACGACGGGCCGCTTGATTATGGGAAGGAAAACGACGGAGTCTGTAAGATTACGGGCGGAATCGTTCTGGCAGTCGGCAGTTCCGGCATGGCGGAGACTTTTGATGAAAGCTCCGGACAATGTTCATTCCGCTGTCTGTTCGAAGAATCTTATGAAGCGGGCAGCGAAATCGTGATCGCCGATGCGGACGGAAAAGAGCTGTACCGGCATACGGCGGCCAAAACAGGCGCGTCCGTCGTGTTCAGCAGCCCGGCGCTCGTACAGGGCGGAACCTATACGCTGCGGGTGGGAACGCGGACGGTGGAAATCGTACAGGACAGTGTTTCGACCGGAAAATAAAAGGCCGGCGTCATTAAGATTCCCATTGTCCGCTTCCGCTGTTTTCATTCCGCCATTGTCTGGGGGAAATTCCGTAAGTATTTTTGAAGGCTCTGGAAAAGTGGAGCTGGTTCGGATAGCCCACGGCGTTTCCGATGTCTCCGACGGACAGTCCGGTCAGCTTCAGCAGTTCCGTCGCTTTGGTCATCCGGTAGGAAATCAGAAAATCTTGTGGGGACTTCCCCGTATTTTCCCGGAAAATTTTTCCGAAATAGCTTCGGTTCAGCCCACAGAAAGAAGCGATCTCTTCAATGGAAATATCATTCTGAAAATTCTGCTCAATAAAAGAAAAGGCTTCTTTAATATAGAAGTCGCGTAAACTGTTCCCCTTATTGACCTGTCCGGAAGTGGCGGAACGGACGAAACTGTCGATGAACAGATAAAGATGTCCGATCAGGTGAAAAGGGGATTCGTCTTTGTGGTTGACAATATATAACATTTCTTGTTTCATGGATTCCAGAATATCTTTATAGCGCGCCCTGTAAACCGGCTGATCGGGAGAAAGCCCGGCCAGTTCTACGGTTTCTTTGGCGCGGAGCCCGTCAAATTCAATCCAGACATATTCCCAGGGAATCTCGTGGTCCGCAATATAGGTGCAGATCTGATGCGGAAAAATCATAAATCCCTGCCCGCTTTTGATCTGGTAAGTGTCAGTCGTTCCTTTGGAGTTATTGGCGTACAGTGTCCCGGTGCCGGACAGGCAGAAATGGAAAAGATAGTGGTTTCTTGCCGCCGGTCCAAACGAATGGGAAGGGTCGCACTGTTCCCATCCGAACTGGTACAATCCCAGATCGACAAAATTTTCGCTTGGAAAAACTGAAAAAATCACTTCGCTCATGCATGTCTCTTTTCTTTTTTGTATTATGATGCCATATCCCAGATGGACAAGTGGATTATCGCATAATATTCACATAGTATAAAGTTTACAGGAAGAATACCCGAATTTCAAGGTATTCTTTCAAATGAAAAAGATTTGAACAGCAGACCGTAGAATTTTTGCGAAGTTGCCGTTGATGTGCGCAGGTTGTGTCCGCGGGTAAGAGCCTCTTCTCACCATATATGCCAAAATGCTACATTACTTCAAATAAATAACATAAAAATAGCATAAAGACATAAAATGTACAAAATAGTGTTATTTACACGTCGCATAAAGGTATGTTAAAATTTTTTTACTAAAACAGGGAAGGAGAAAAGCTATGAAAAGGAAAGGAATAAGATGCCTGAAACTGACATTATGCTGTGCGGCGGCGGCGTTGGCGGTTCAAGGCTGCGGAGCTTCTTCAGACGATGGAAAGATCGAAATTGAAATTGTGCAGTACAAACCGGAAGCGGCCAATTACTTCAAGGTGGTCGAAGAAGAGTTCAATGCGACGCACGACAATATCCATCTGACGATTAGCTCCCCCAACGATGCAATGACGATTTTGAAGACAAGATTTATCAGAGAGGATTATCCGGATATCATCGGAATCGGAGGAGATATCAACTATTCCTATTTCGTGGATGCGGAAATTCTGTCAGACGTTTCGGGTTATGAAGGAATGCAGTACATAAACCAGGGGTATCTGGACATAGCCGAAGCGCTCGAACTGGTTCCGACTGACGGAACTTACATTATACCGTATGTGGCAAATGCCGCGGGCGTTCTTTATAACAGAGATATGTTTGAAGAACACGGCTGGCAGATTCCCACAACATGGGATGAACTTCAGGCGCTGTGCGGCGAGATTCAGGCCGAAGGGATTCTTCCGTTATATTTTGGCTTTAAAGATACATGGACCTGCCTCGCGCCCTGGAATGCGATGGCGGTAGAGCTTTCACCTTCGGATACGACCAAACAGGTAAACAGGGGACAGACGAATTTTACGACAGAATACAGAGAGCTTTCGGAAAAATATTTACAGCTTTTGCAGTATGGGCCGGAAGGGCCGTTTGCATACAGCTATAACGATGCCTGTACGGCCTTTGCAAGGGGCGAATCGGCAATGTATATGATCGGAAGCTATGCGACGCCGCAGATTCTGTCCGTAAATCCCGATCTGAATATCGACTCTTTTGTCATGCCGGCAAGCGATTCGGCGGATGACCGGACATTAAATTCCGGTATCGACCTGGGATTCTGCGTGATGGCCGACTGTGAGAACAAAGAGGCGGCCTATGAAGTATTGAACTTCCTGTATGCGGATGAAAATTTGCAGAAATATATTAACGACCAGAATGCGGTTCCCTGCAAAACGGGAGATTTCGAGCTGTCACCCATGCTGGACGGTATGCTTGCTTTTATCGAGTCAGGAAACATGACGGATTACCAGGATCATTATTATCCTTCCGAGATGTCTGTGGATGCGCTTTTGCAGACTTATCTGATCGAACAGGATACGGATAAGTTCCTGTCAAACTTTGATGCGAACTGGCAGCGGTATAACAGAGACATTATCCGTATGGTACAGGATTATGAAGCGGCAAATGGAGGCTCATAACAGAAAAGAAAGGAAGCGTCCGGGAAATCATTCCTGACACAGAAAGGAGCAAAATTGAATTATGAAAATATTTTCTTCGAAAAATGACAGACAAAGAACATTTTTATTGATTACAATTCCGATTCTGGCACTGTTTGTCTGCTTTAATACGATTCCGCTGATTCGGGGTGTAATTTACAGCTTTACGAATTTCAGAGGGTTCGGAAAATATGACTGGGTTGGATTCAGAAACTACATTGATTTGTTTTCCGATGCCCGCGTTGGAAAATCTTACCTGTTTACAATTAAACTGGCGGTTGTATCGACGATCGTGGTAAATATTATCAGCCTGATTCTTGCGCTTGGATTGAACAGTAAAATCCGCGCGAAAGGATTTTTCCGCGGGGCATACTTTTTACCGAATATATTGGGTTCCCTCGTTGTCGGCTATATTTTCAATTATTTCTTTACTTACATTCTGCCTGCACTGGCAGACATGGCCGGCCTGAAAGGCATGAGCACGAGTATTCTTTCCAGCCCGAGCAAGGCATGGATCGGTATTATGATCGTGTGCGCGTGGCAGGCGATTGCCATGAATACCATTATTTATATTTCCGGTCTCCAGACGGTTCCGGAAGACGTATATGAGGCGGGCGGCCTGGACGGCGCGACCGGATGGAAACAGTTCAAACTGCTGACTTTCCCGCTGATCATTCCGTTTTTCTCAATCAATATGGTGCTCAGCGTGAAGAACTTCCTGATGGTATTCGATCAGATCATGGCGTTGACAAAGGGCGGTCCGGCACAGAGCACGGAATCCATTTCCTACCTGATTTATAACAACGGTATGTCAGGCGGACAGTTCGGATTCCAGAGTGCGAATGCGGTTGTATTCTTTATCGTAATCGTTGCTATTTCTGTTGCGCAGATGAAATTTTCCGGATCAAAGGAGGAGCAGTTATGAAAAACACAACAAGTGCAGTTAAAGCGAATAAAACTGTCATGGTGCTGTTGATTCTCGGCCTTTCGACGATTATTTTTCCGCTGTATATGACGATCATTATCGCGTTTAAGCAGCCTTCGGAAATGACAAACAGCATCAGCGGCCTTTTATCCCTGCCGAAGACCTGGAGCCTTAATAATTTCAGGGAGGCGATGGAAGTAACGGATTTCTGGCGTTCATTGCGGAACAGTCTTCTGATTTCCGTATCAACCGTAGTATTGTCGATTATGGTTCACTCCTTAATGGGGTATACTTTAGGAAGAAATAAAAAAAGCAAGTTTTATAATTTTGTTTATCTGTTCATTGTCAGCGGTATGTTCGTGCCTTTCGCAATTCTGATGATGCCTCTGGCAAAGCAGACGGCGGAACTCGGACTGGCAAACTGGTTCGGTGTTGTTCTTCTGTATGTCGTATTTTATATGCCGATGAACGTCATGCTGTATTCGGGGTATCTTGTGAATATTCCGCTGGCGCTCGAAGAGGCGGCCAGAGTAGACGGCGCTTCCACCTGGCGCACATACTGGAAGATTATTTTCCCGATTATGAAGCCGATGCACGCAACCGTCGCGGTTATCACGGCGCTGGCGGTATGGAACGACGTTATGACGCCGCTCGTAATTATGGCAGGTTCTTCCCAGAACACGCTGCCGCTTGCACAGTTAAATTTCCAGTCACAGTTCGGAACGAACTATAACCTGGCATTTGCGTCTTACCTGCTGTCGCTGATTCCGATTCTGGTGTTCTATCTGATCTGCCAGAAACAGATTTTGAACGGTGTTGTGAATGGTGCGGTAAAATAATAGTAAAAGTAAAAAACGTCCGCGGGGCGGGCAGACAGGAGTAATTATGGCGATTCATTATCAACGTGAGAAGCAGATTTTTTCGCTGCATACGGAACATACGACTTACCAGATGAAAGTAGATGATCTCGGCTTCTTGCTGCACCTGTATTATGGGAGCAGTATATCCGGCGATATGGATTACCTGTTGACTTATTACGACAGAGGTTTTTCCGGCAATCCGGCGGATGCGGGCGACAACAGAACGTATTCGCTGGATGCGCTGCCACAGGAATATCCGGTGCTGGGTGTGGGGGATTACAGAAACAGTGCGCTTGTGATTCACAATGCGGACGGTTCGGATTGCTGTGATCTGCGTTATGTCAGCCATGAGATCAAAGAAGGCAAGTATGAGCTGCCGGGACTTCCGGCGGTTTATGCGGAGGAAGAGGATGCGCAGACACTGGAAATTGTTTTGGAAGACGCCGTAAGCGGCGTACAGGTACGGCTCTTATACGGCGTGCTTGAGAAAGAAGATATCATTACAAGAAGCGCGGTCATTGTAAACCGCGGTAAGGATGCTGTGACCATAGAGAAAGCAGCATCGTCATGTTTGGATTTTCTTACAGGCGACTATGAGCTGCTCAGCTTTTATGGAAGACATGCGATGGAGCGTAATTTGCAGCGTACAGAGATTGTGCATGGCAGTTATGCGATCGGGAGCCGCAGAGGCACATCGAGCCATCAGTATAATCCGGCGGTCATTCTTGCAAAGAAGGGTACAACGGAAGATTATGGCGGATGCTATGGTATGGTATTTGTTTACAGCGGAAATTTTCTGTTCGAGGCGGAAAAAGACCAGTATGACCAGACAAGGGCCGTTATGGGACTGCAAAGCGAATACTTCCATTATCCGCTGGCGGAAAAAGAACAGCTGATCGTTCCGGAGACGATTCTGACCTACTCCGGCAGCGGGCTGGGAGAGCTGTCGCAAAGGTACCATCGCTGTATCAGGGAGCATATTTGCAGAGGAAAGTACAGCAGACAGGCAAGGCCCATACTGCTTAACAGCTGGGAAGCCGCTTATTTTGATTTTACAGGGGAGACAATTCTGAAGCTGGCAGCGAGCGCGGCGGAACTTGGTATCGACATGGTCGTGATGGACGATGGCTGGTTCGGGAAAAGGGATGATGACAACAGCGGGCTGGGAGACTGGCGCGTGAATGAAGAAAAGCTGGGCTGTACGCTTGGCGAGCTGATCAGGGGCGTAAATGACGCCGGCGTAAAGTTCGGTATCTGGATTGAGCCGGAAATGGTCTCCGAAAACAGCGATTTGTACAGAGAGCATCCGGACTGGGCCATGCGGATTCCAGGCAGAAAGCCGGTACGCGGCAGAAATCAGCTGATGCTTGATTTTTCCAGGGAGGATGTAAGAAAATTAATTTTCGAACACATATGTGACATATTGGACCAGGGAAATATCGAATATGTCAAATGGGATATGAACCGCAGCATTGCGGAAGTATATTCCGCAGTCAACTGTCCGGGCAGAGTAACCTATGATTATATGCTTGGGGTTTATGATTTTTTGGAAAAGCTGATGCAGAGATATCCGAACCTTCTGATAGAAGGGTGCAGCGGCGGCGGCGGCCGGTTTGATGCCGGGATGCTGTATTATACCCCGCAGATCTGGTGCAGCGATAATACGGATGCGGTGGACAGACTGCGGATTCAATATGGGACTTCTTTCTTTTATCCGGTATCGGCGGTCGGCTCCCATGTGTCGGCTTCACCGAACCACCAGACAGGACGGAGCACGAGCCTGCACACGCGGGGCGTCGTGGCGATGGCAGGCACTTTCGGGTATGAGCTTGCTACGGACGGTTTGACGGAAGCGGAAAAAGAAGAAATTAAAAAACAGATCGTACAATATAAAAAGTACGCGGATCTGATTCAAAACGGTTATTACTATCGTCTGTCGAATCCATTTCAGGATGCCTGTGCGGCATGGATGTTCGCGGCGAAGGATAAAAAAACTGTGCTTTTGAATGTCGTGCTGTTGGAGAATCATGGTAACATGACGATAACTTATGTGAAGTTAAAAGGACTTGCGGCGGATGCTTTGTATGAAGATACGGAGACCGGAAATTGCTATTATGGTTCCGCGCTGATGGAGGGGGGGCTTCCGATGCCCGCGGAAAAAAAGGAATATCCGGCTTACCAGAAGGAATTACGGATGGTAAAATAATGCGGTCCACAGTGTAATTGAAGGGGTGGAAGATATAGAAATAAACAGACGAGAAAGGCACAGGCATTTGTAATGGAAGAACGGCTGAAGTGTTATCTGAAAGAAATGGAAGCGCAGTCAGCGAAGTGGGAGAAACAGGGTGAAGATGCCATGTCTGAGCAGGAACGGAAATGCCGCATGGAAGATTTGCTGATACAGATCGGCTTTTTCCGGCATGAACGGCTGATCCACCTGATCGTAACGGCAGTTTTCGCACTGATCACGATGCTCGCCATTCTGGGCACGCTGATTGCGCCGCAGCCGGCTCTTTTTATACTGATTATATTTTTAATGATATTGCTGATTCCTTATATCCGTCATTATTATATTCTGGAAAACGGCGTGCAGAAATTGTACCGGTACTATGACCGGCTGGCAGCGCAGAGTTTGGATGTGATTTTAAGGGAAAACAGGAAAAAGTGACTGCATATCATGGTAAATGCAGAAAACCAAAGCGAAAATAACAAAGAAATCCGTGACACCTCGGTGCTCACGGATTTTCTGTCTTTAATATCCAATCATTTCCCATATTTTCCGGTCGAGGCTGGACTAAGGACTTTCTGAAGCAGGTAAGGGGAATCGAACCCCCCTCCCTAGCTTGGGAAGCTAGTGTTCTACCGATGAACTATACCTGCATGAATCCAGTATAGCACTAAATGGCATAAAAGGGAAGAAAAATTTGTACTTGACAAAAATATTCAATATGATATCATAATGATATCAATAAGAAATGATAATATTTTTTTAAATGATGCCTGGGATTTAAAATCCGCAGGCTGTGGAAAAGGATGGGTATTGTATGAAAGAGAAAGTTTTAACGGGTAAAAAGCATGGAATGGCGGCATTGCTGGGTATCATGTTACTGTTCATACTGGCGTTTGCCGCAGTGATTTTCGGGGCGGTCATGATAGAAAACGAAGAGAATCCGACGTTTTTGATTGCCGGGTTTGTACTGATCGTTCTGGCTTCGATTCTATGCGGAGGACTTAAAGTATTAAAACCGCAGGAAGCGCTCGTGCTGACACTGTTCGGCAACTACGTTGGAACCTTGAAGGATGCCGGTTTTTATTATGTGAATCCGTTCTGCTCCAGCGTCAATCCGGCCGCGAAAACGAAACTGAGCCAGAGCGGGGATGTGAGCGATTCGGCGGCCATGCTGGCGATTGCCGCCGGCAAAACGGCAGGAGCGGGCGCAGAGGCGGCCAGTAAAAAAATATCATTAAAAGTGATGACGCTGAACAACAGCAGACAGAAAATTAACGACTGCCTGGGTAATCCGATCGAAATCGGCATTGCGGTTACATGGCGCGTGGTGGATACGGCAAAGGCCGTATTTGAGGTAGATAACTATAAAGAATTTCTGTCCCTGCAATGTGACAGCGCGCTCCGGGATATCGTGCGTATCTATCCTTACGATGTGGCGCCGAATGTGGATACGACCGGAGACGGCGTGGCGGATGAAGGCAGTCTGCGCGGTTCCAGCGAAATCGTGGCGGCGCGGATTCGGGACGAAATTCAGAAAAGGGTCGAGGAGGCCGGCATGGAGGTTATCGAAGCGAGAATCACTTATCTTGCCTATGCGACTGAAATTGCGGCGGTAATGCTGCAGAGGCAGCAGGCGTCTGCCATCATTGATGCGAGAAAGATGATCGTGGACGGGGCGGTCGGCATGGTGGAAATGGCGCTGGAGCGTCTGAATGAGAATCATACCGTAGAGCTGGATGAAGAACGTAAAGCGGCGATGGTATCCAATCTGCTTGTCGTTCTCTGCGGCAACCGTGACGCGCAGCCGGTCGTAAATTCGGGCAGTTTATATTAAATCCGGCGGTCCGGAACGATTTAGCAGCAGGATAAGTTGAAAGGTTTTTCAACCGCGGATTTGTTTCGACGCTGACAGCGTCCCGGCTTCAAAGTTCGCAGGTTGAGAGAAAGGAAACGTCCAGTATGGGTGATACAGGCAAGAAGCAAGTGCCGCTCCGGCTTTCTGCCAAATTATACAATGCGATTGCGGCCTGGGCAGAAGACGATTTCCGCTCGGTCAACGGGCAGATCGAATATCTTTTGACGGAGTGTGTGAGACAGCGGAAGAAAAACGGCAGATACGTTTCCGAAGAGTTGGATGTGCCGCCGGAACTTGATATATAAAACGCGGAAGGCGGCCGGCGGAAGGACAGACGCAGGAAGGGCAGATGCAGATTTGCGGCTTTGCGTTGGCATAATGATGCTCCTTTCCGCGTGAGCGCTTCGGGATGTGTTTGGGAATGGAGAGCAGAATGAAACATTTTCGTAAAATAATTGCCCCGATTATGATTGCGGTCATTATGGTCATATATTATATCGGAACTGCGGTATTTTTTATGGTAATTCCCGGTATTCCTGCCGGATTCAAAATATTGATGGTCGTAGTGCCTCTTATTTTGTCGGCAGTAATGATCGGTACATTAATAAGCAGATGGAAAGAGATTCAAGGAGGAGAAGAAGATGATCTTAGTCAATACTGATTACATCAGTGGAAAAGAACTGGAAATGCTCGGCATGGTAAAAGGAAGCACGATCCAGTCCAAAAATGTCGGCCGCGACATTACACAGAGCTTTAAAACGCTCGTGGGCGGCGAGTTAAAAGCGTATACGGAAATGATGAACGATGCACGGGCGCTGGCGACCAAGCGTATGGTGGAAGAAGCAGAAAAACTCGGCGCGGATGCGGTAGTCAATATTCGTTATGCATCCGCAGCGGTAATGCAGGGTGCGGCGGAAGTGATGGCCTATGGCACGGCGGTAAAATTTAAGGCATAAGAAAAAAATCGGGGAAAGAGTCCGTCAGGACTCTTTCTCCTTTTCCAGTATTTTTTCATTCATGTTTTTGGCCAGTTTATAAAAGTGGCAGGCATAGGCAAGCCAGATCAGAACGGCGACGAAGAGCTGGAACAGAATAATCAGGATACAGTATCCCCAGCCGATCTGTACCGGAATCCAGCCGACACGGAATCCCACGATCAAATAAACGGTAGTGCCGATGCCCATATGGAACAAAAATTTCAGGGGAAAGGGCAGGCTGTCGTTACGATAAATTTCGGTCGGTGCGGAATATGCGATACCGATCAGCACCGCGCTGAAGACCTCTTTGGAGAAAGCCCAGTTCTCCATGATGAGCGTACCGTGGTTCAAATATTCGAATACCATGTTGCCGATCAGATAGATCATGCAGGAAATTTTGATTCCCTGTATGGAATTATTTATAATTCTTTTCATTAAAGTCATAAATACACCTCCTGAATATTCAAATTTTAAATCCCCAGATATTTCTTAAAATCCGGAAGATATTTTCTGGAAATATAATCTTTATTTCCGTTTTTCAGTATCACAAGCATAGAGCCATGAAAAGATGATTCCACGCGGCTGATTTGTTTCAGATTGATCAGCGTGGATTTGGAAATCCGCATAAATGTGCTGCCGAGAATTTTTTCCATCTCGTAAAGTCTTTTGCCGGAAACATATTTCTTCTGCTGACAATATACGTTCAAACGTTCATCTTCCATGCGGAGCATATAGATTTCCGAGGGCTCTAATACGATGAGCTGGTCGTTATCCATCACCGTAATAACATTTCCGGGAGACTGGAGTATTTCCATGATCTGCTGTATCTGTGCGGTCATTTTATTGGAATGAATGACGATGTATGGCTCGTCGATATTTTCGGATATTTGAAGTTCTACCTTCATGAAAGACCTCCTTTCCCGCTCTGCCTGATGAATCGCAAAACGTTGGTCATGAATCTTCGCGATGATTCGTTGTGCTTATATCATACGATAAAAAGAGCGGATTGTCATGAATCATACGGCAAGTGGCAGAAATCCGGCCGGGAGAAGTGAAATCAGAAAGGTGAAAACATTGAAGGCCGTTCCAAAGTATGCTACACTTCAAAAGAGGAGCCGCAGGCTGAGAGAATAATGAACAGGCAGGAGGAGGAACAGCGGATGAAGGACGGAAACGAGAACTATTTTGAGGCCGCGCTGTCCGATTTTGTATTCGATGTGGCGGCGGGCGGCTCGATCAGGCATTTGACCGATCGGGGATATTCCGTGGAGCAGATCATGCGGGAACTGTCCTATCCGGTTCCGCGCGCCAGAGTGGAAAAGGCGGTATACAGGCATTTGATACAGTCTCAGATTCTGCTTTCCGAACTGCCCGAAGAGGAGGAAGCCCCGGGGATAAAACTTTTACATGGGAAAAAGGAAGCGCAGTTTCCGAAAACGCTGATGGAAGCCATTGCTGAGGACGGAGAAGAGAACGCTTATATGGAATGTCCATTCGGCCGGTGGATAAAAAAAGATGAAAAGCAGCTTATGCAGATCCTTTCCTGCCTGACGAACAGAGAGCGGGAATATCTTCTCGGCATTCCGTGGGGGCAGGATGTGATGTATCACCGGCTGAACGGCCGCATGCGCGAAATCGGAATAAAGCTTGTAAAGAATACGGAATGGGAATGGAAGTTTTATTTTCTGAAAAGAAAAGCAGGATTACGTTAAAAGCGTACGCCTGCTTTTTATTTGACTGTGCCGGAAGATTCAGAATGGTCTTCTGTCAGCCCATTCGATGGCGATTCCGGTTGCATTGGGGCCGACATGTGAGGAAACAATCAGATTCAGCGCCGCTTCGCTGTCGGCATTTACAAGAGATTTGCATTTATCGAACATTTCCTGATTGCCGACGTAGATGGCTCCGAGTCTTGCCGTTTCCCCTGCCCCGGCAAGGCGTTGGATATTTCGGAGCGCGGTGCTGATACCGCGGTTTTTCCGGTAAGGCTCGATACGGCCTTCTTTCATGGTGAGGATTACTTTGATATCGAGAATATCACCGATTTTGCCTACCGCCGGCGAAACGCGCCCGCCCTGTACCAGATATTTGAAATCGTCCACGACGAAAAAAATATCGATCAATTCGATGCGCTTTCTGATTTCTTCTGCCGTTTCCGACAAGGTTTTCCCCTGTTTTTTCATTTCAACCGCATCGACGCACAGAAAACCGCTTCCGAGAGAGGCGCTTAGGGAGTCGATGACGACGATATTGCTTTCAGGATATTGCTCTTTCAGGTGGTCTGCCACCATGCAGATTGTATTATAGGAACCGCTCAGACCGGAGGAGACCGCAATGCACAGGATATCTTTTCCGGCCTGAATTGTTTCCTCAAAACGCCTTGTGACCAGATCAGGGTTGACGCCTGCGGTATAGGCTCTGCGGTCAGAAAGCTGTCTGAAAAATTCGTCTCTGGATAAGATCTGCTCATCGCCGTAAACCATATTTTCATCAAAATAGTAATATTGAGGCAGCATGCCGACTTCCGCATCATAAGGGGCGGGGAGATCGACGTCGCCGTCTGTAAAAATCAAAAATTCTTTCATAAAATAACCTTGCCTTTCTGACAGTCGTTTCTTTATTATTATGCCATTATAACGGAGAAATCTCAACCAAATCTCACGGAAATATCCAAATAATAGATTTAAAAAAATATAGTGGTCTGAATGTGATCACTCATGTTCCACCTTAATGGCAAAAGGCATATAGATTTTCAGTTTCTATATGCCCTTACGCTGTTAATATATTTATTTTGGCTGATACGATTGATTACACGGGCTGCATAACTTCGGCTTCAAGTTCTTTTAATTCGTCAAATGAGAGAGAAGATACACAATCCGCAATTTCCTCCAGTGTCATTTTCCCTTTTCTTATCATTTGTTCGGCTGTCTTTCTTTCCGTTTCTTTTTCAATGTCTTTCGTATAAGTTCTCATAATCTGCTCGTCATCAAATAAACTCATCATAATCGTTACTACCTCCACTTCCTTGCGGCTTAGATACTGCTTTAAGATGTTCCTGTCCTTACAAATATGGATTGTTTCTGTAACCGCCTGTTTCGTCATTCCATGTTCTTTTATCTGTTCGTTAAAAACCCTGCAAAAACCAATGTACTCATTGATTATATTGTCCTTGTCGCTCTCATATATGACTTTGGCTTTTATCTCAATATCAATATCAGCACCGTCAAAAAACTCTTGCGATAAAGATATTATATCGGGTTTTCTGCCTTTGCTGCCTGTGTATATCACATATAATTCAGGCTTTGGCATTTTTACCTTCTTACTCTTATACAGGCTCTGGCTGGTTCGCTCGAAATATTCATGGTAACTCTGTGCTAAATACAGCAGTATTCTAATTAAAATATTTACTGTCCAACGGATTGTGCTTCTAACAACAAAAGCAATCTGTTGTTACCTACCATTATGCCCAAATCATTATAGAGATTATCTGTCAGAACATTGTCTATCGTTACAATATCCAGCGCGTCCTCTGTTACGTCTGTATCCTCTGGGTGTAATGTTTTATACAGTTCCAACAAATTCTTTTTATCTTGAAAAAGGTCTAAAAACACACTGTTTTTTGCGGTACGCTTTGCCATGTGACGTGTTACATTGACTTCCTGCGTCTGTTTTGTTTCATCCGGCACCTTACTACCTCGATTTCTAAAATTCCATGCTTATAGAACTACTAAAGTTCCATAAGATGTGACACAAGATACGATATATCCTACTCCTGTTACACTTCAATTATACAAAAAAAAGCCTGTCTATACAATAAAATTCACATTAAATTCATTCTCCTTTGTGTGCCCCCAATTTGGAAAAACGTGCCATTTTCCATGACTTGGTACATTGCAAAATATATACTATTGACATATGATATACTGTGTAGTACGATGTATATACAGGAGGTACAGTATATGAACATTGACGATTGGAAATCTCAGATAAAACGGGGAACACTTGAGTTTTGTATTCTGCTTATGATACGGAATAAAACTTCTTACGGATATGAAATTATCAGCACATTGGAAAAATATCCTGTGATTGCTGCGAAAGAGAATACAATCTATCCGCTGTTGAGGAGGCTGCTGAAAGAAGAATACATTTCTTCCTCATGGCAGGAAAGCACAGAGGGTTTACCCCCAAGAAAATATTATGCAATTACGGACAAAGGGCAGGCATATATTGCCGCGATGTCTGCCGAATGGGAAAATTTACTCAGCGTTATTAACGAAATCAGAGGAGAATGATCATGGATAAAATATTAAACGAATTTCTTGAAAAAATGGAGAACTATTTAAGACCAGCCGCCGTTTCGGAACGGGAAGACATTATCAGGGAAATCCGAAGCGGGATGCAGGAATTACAAAACAATGGCGTTCCGGCCGAACAGATCATAGAACGATTGGGAAATCCGAAGGATTTGGCAAAAGCTTATCTTGGGGATTTGCTTTCAAAGGAAAGCGGATTCAGCTGGAACAGATTTTTGGTTGTCTGCGCTTTTTGCGGCCTGGCAGGATTTTCGGGAATGATCATTATTCCCTGTCTGGCTGTTATCGCGCCTGTTTTTATTATTTGTGGAGTAATATCCCCGATTTTGACTGCGGCAAAAATGATTGATTATATATTTGGGCTTGGTATTCCTTATATGGAAAACATCGGATTCTTTTTTGAAGGGATTGCTTTTAATCCTATTGTAGAATTTATCATTTCTCTGGTTATTGGTGCGCTGCTTTATGGGATAGGACTTTGTGCATGGAAACTGCTGGTGCTTTATTGTAAAAAAGTCGGTAAGGCCGCAGGCAATTTATTTACAGGGAGGCAGACGGAATGAGAAAGATATTTTTTACAGTCATAAAAGCATTCCTGTTTTTTGTCGGATGGGTATTGGCTGTCAGTCTGATTCCGGTACCGGAATTTGAAAATCCTGCGGTCTGGAGATTTGCGGCGGAACTCATACCGTTTCTTTGCATTGTGGGAATGAGTATTTTATTTTGGATGATTGAAAAGAGAAAAGTACAGATTATTTCTTTTTCCGATTTACTTAAAAACTGCTTGGTAGGAATAATCGGAGGGGGTATCTGGCTTGGTTCTGCCGCTTTCATTATGCTGTTTATCGGCGTATTAAAAATCTCGGACGCCGACTCAATTCCCATGCTGTGGCTATGGATTTTTTCCGTTTTTATAAACACGATAATGCAGGAATTGCTTGTGCGCGGCTACCTGTATCAGGTCATTAAGCGGGAATATAACGTAATCGCAGCTGCGGTTATCTCAACGGCGCTTTTTACTTTCATGCACGGAGGAGCATTTGAAGCAGGCATCATTCCTGTTTTAAATGTTGTAACAATGAGTTTTTTGATGACAGCTGTTTTAGAATATACGCATTCGCTGCTGGCCCCTGTTATCATGCACTTCCTTTGGAACAGCGCAGGCGCTGTTATTTTAGGCGGCGTATCGCTGGCAGAAGACTATCCTCATTTACTGAACGCTGTTTTCAGCGGAAACATTTTGCTTTCCGGAGGTATCTGCAAAATGGAAGGCAGTATTATAGTGCTTTTGGTTAATATGGTTCTTATCGGTTTTTTTATAGTTCCTGTATCTCAAATGAAAGGAGATTTTAGTTATGAAGCAGAACATTCATATCAGAAAAGCAGCAGAAGCAGATCTTGATTACATCGAAAGACTGTATGAGGATATATGTGATCACCTGGAAAGGAATATCAATTATCCGGGGTGGAAAAAGGGTATATATCCGGCCCGCGGCGATGCGGAAAAAGGATTGATGGAAAATGCGCTGTATGTTGCGCAGGTTGAGGAGAGAATTGCGGGAGCGATTATTTTAAAACACGAACCGGAAAACGGGTATCAAAATGGCGAATGGCTGACAGAGGATGATTACAGGTATATTTATGTCATTTATACGCTTGCCGTCCATCCTGATTTTCTAAAGTGCGGTGTAGGAACGGAGCTGTTGGAGTTTGCCGAACAGGCGGCACGGAAAGAAGGGTGTGTAAGCATCAGGCTTGATGTTGTAAAGGGGAATATTCCTGCGGAACAGCTTTATCAAAAATGCGGATATCGGTTCGCGGGAACCGTAAGTCTGGGGTATGAAGAGTATGGGCTTAACTGGTTTCAACTTTATGAAAAAGTCCTGTAAAAGAATAAAGCAAAAACAGTGGGAATGCCGGTTTACCGACATTCCCGCTGTAAGAGTAACAAAGGTGTAATTGACTTACAGGCTGGCACTTTCATATATTAAAGCCTTACCGCTTCACTGACAAAAGGCTGTGCCATCTCGAAACGGGATGCCTCTGCGCTGATTTCTGCTGGCTATAGTGTATATCTTTACATATAATTATAGCATCAGACCCACTTAATTGTTCCGCAAACTGGAAGTTATCTCTCAATCATCATGTGAAATTCTTCTTCTGTCATCAAATCTCTATCTGTAAGCTCACCGCACTTTTTACATCGCACGAAATGAAAGAAAGATGGATATCTGCTATGCCATCCAACTGGAAAGAAAATATTGTTCTCATCCCCCGGAATTAGAACACTTTTAGCTACTGTTTCGTAACACCAGTGACGTTTTGTAAAGGACTTTTTGAATCTTTCCGAAGTTAGTTGATTTAGCGTTTTAATTCAAGCCGCAACAGTTTCCCTTTCAGCAACTCAAAACTGTT
>ERZ808054.613-NODE-613-length-29718-cov-4.636787_pt1 | contig 29718 bp, 22 predicted proteins | sample MGYA00380201_ERZ808054 | MGnify/ENA primary metagenome ERZ808054 (study PRJEB31490, sample SAMN06133419) | mouse gut metagenome | isolation source: Z5_2 | host: mice | place: China: Chengdu | collected 2015-05 ...
GGATTTGGTTGATTTCATCCGCCATTTCCAACTGGGCATACAGATAAGCGGCATTCATATCGCTGGGCAGGTAAGAGGACCCGTAATTCATCCAACGGTACTTGTCCACCTGTCCGCGGTAATATTTGCTCCGGTCCGTTCCCTTTTCCCGGAAAATCTCCGCGTTCTCGATATATTTTTCCTCGCGGATTAACAGCGCCCCGCCTTCGCCCATACTGTAATTTTTCGTTTCATGGAAGCTGAAACAGCCGAAATCACCGATGGTTCCCAGCGCCTTTCCCTTATAGGATGCCATGACACCCTGCGCGGCATCCTCCACCACATAGAGATTATGGCGCTTTGCAATCTCCATGATTTTATCCATCTCACAGCCAACCCCGGCATAATGCACCACCGCAATGGCTTTGGTTTTTGCGGTAACGGCATCCTCAATGAGATTCTCGTCTATATTCATCGTATCCGGGCGGATATCCACAAACACTGCCTTCGCACCGCGCAGCACGAAAGCGTCCGCCGTGGAAACAAACGTATAAGAGGGCATGATGACCTCATCCCCTTCCTTCATGTCCGCCAAAAGCGCCGCCATTTCCGTAGCATGGGTGCAGGACGTAGTTAACAGACATTTTGCCGTCCCGGTTCTTTTCTCAAACCACTCACTGCACTTTTTCGTAAATTCACCGTCCCCGCAGATTTTCTGGTTTTCCACCGCCTGACGGATATAATCCATTTCCTTCCCCGTAAAAGGGGGTACGTTAAAATTAATCATATGCTCCTCCATTCCGCGCCGCCACAGCGCCCTTTTTCCGCCCCCGGCAGACTTTACGGTCCTGCCCGGTATACCTGGTAATTTGCATTTTCATAAATGCAGACATAATGATGGGCTTCGATATAATCCATAATCAAATCCGTCTTCTCCCCCTCCACCACCGGTTTCCCCGTTTCGTGGTGCAGGATCACCGGCGGCTGCCAGTCCAGTCCCGTCAGCGCCTTGTCCAAAGCCCCGTACGTATTGCTCGGTATCTCCGGCCATGTAGTAAAAATAGCTGAAGGCACATCCAAAATATAACTCAGCCCTGGCGCGTCCCCCCATATCAGGATGGGGGTCTTTGTCACGCCGTTTTCCCCGCAGAAACCGATTAAACCCGTAAGGCTCTCCGCATTTTCCGCCGTGGTATACATTCCTTTTAATACCGGGCTGTTTTCCACCATGGAATCCCTCGTTTCCCCGTAAATCCCGTCACGGAACACATAGTTCAAACCAAACCCCACACCCTGCACCAGCGTCATAAGCAAAATTAATACGGTAAACGCCTGCCAGGGAAAATGCACGCTTCCCCGCCCCGTCTTGCGGAACAGGCGGCTGCATGCCCAAACGGTATACGGCGCAATAAGGAACAGGTTATTCATATTCTGGTACGTATAATTGTTGCTTCCAAGCGGCGTAACCAAAAGAATGATGAGTACCATCGCCGATGCCAGCCGCACCCTGTGGTCTCTGGAAAAATACCCCGATACCCCCGCCGCCGCACACGCCGCCGATACAATCAGGAACAGCATCATCCACTGGAACACGCATCCTTCGTTATAATAACGCAAAGAAAACATGCCCTGTCCCCAGTAAAACCGCAGCAGCACCAAGATGCCGGCACAGTAGAGCAGTTTCTTACCCTTTTCATACTTCCCTTTTTCCAGCAGAAACATAATGGTCCCTGCTGCCGCACAGGGAATCATGTAAACCAGCCATTTCAGTCCTGCCGCGTACGCGTCTGCCGTCGCCGAAACCATCCCCCACAGCGTATAGTCGGAGGCTTCCTCCGTCATGCCGAACAGACTGCCCACCATGGCGGCGAAAGCGCCCGTCCCGTATTTTGCCGTAATCAGCAGAAGAACACCGCCAAAGCCCGCCAGGTACCCGGCAAGGCAAAGCCCCGTCCGTTTCACCGTTACTGCCGGTTTCGCGCGCTCCAGCCAGCCGGCAAACCATACCGCCAAAATCAGCGCCGCCTCCGTCAGGTTGGAAAACCGTACCATCACGTTCAGCCCAAGACAGACACCCGCCAGCACATAACAAACGCTTTTCCCCGTAAACAGCGCCCTGCCAAGAAACAGGCTCCCCGCCGCAAACAGGAAATAGGTCAGATAATTATACAATATGGTGGTAGGGCACCAGCAAAGCGCCAGCGCCGTAAGCTCCCCCGCAAAAGCCATCCATGCCGGCATCCACCGTGACAGCGCCGCGTAACAAAGCAGCCCGGTTGCCGACACCAAAAGCCCGGTATAAAAATTCATGCCAAGCAGCGTATCCCCCATGGGCAGCTTCATCAGAAAAGCCCCCGCCACATTTGCAAGATAAGTGGCAAGCACCCATGTTACATCCATTTCTTCCATAAAACGGTAATAACCGAGGGAATAGGTCGTATCCGAAACATCAATACCCTGATTTGCCAAAAGCAGGGGAAATACCAATAGCACCAGCGGAAATACCACCTTGCTTAACCGGTTTTCAGTTTTTTGTAAGCGCATGATTTCCCCTCCCTTCCTTTCCCGGATTTCCTCTTATCATTCTCCCACGATATCCCTGCGGGGACAGTTCCTTACCGTCCTTTTCCTTCCAAAAACGCTCCGTCCAGCTTCCGCACTGCCGCCGCCAGCCGCGTTTTTGACACATACCGGTGGAGATACCGGAATATATTCAGGCGTACCGCATCCACAAAAGTCCCCGCCGCATAGACCAGCAAAACGGAAACTGCCAAATGCACCAGGAATCCGCCGGTTCCCGTTTCCGACACCGGTCCCATGAATTCCTCAATCCATCCCACCCATACATTCCGTATGTCCAAATGCTCATGGAACAGATACACGCCAAACGTAAATGCCGACAGACGGCAGATTCCATCCGCCCATTTCCCCGCCGGGATGTTCCAATGCCCTGCGGCAGCAAACAGCGCAACGGCGCCAAACAGACAGAGCACATAATTATAATGAAAAGGAACGGACACATAATACACAAACATCCCCGTTTTCCGGCAAAACAGATATGCCCCTGCCACGGCGGCAAACGTAAGGAGGGCGCAGCCCGCATAACATCCCCATGCCCGCTTTGCCGTCCGCAGCACGGAAAAACCATACAGGCGCAGGTAAGCCGCCACAAGATATACGCACAGGAACCAGCCGAAATCATACCCGAACCGGTCCGTCACGAAATAAAACGGCACCACGCTTTTCACTCCGGCAAACAGCAAAAGCAGCCCGGCAAGCACAATCTGAAGCTGCCGTTTCCCCATATGCTTCACCGCGGCATTCAAAAGCGGTGAAAACAGGTACAGCAGCACATATGAAGTGGCAAACCAGTAATGCTCGGTCTGTAAGGGAAACACATAAGGAATCATCCGGTAGATTCCTTCCTCCCCCGCAAGTCCCCCCATCCCCAGCATCACAAGGGGAACCAGCAGCGAATAAAACAACACCTGGGCAGCAAGAAGCAGTATCCGCTTCACCCGGAATCCCGCTTCCACCAGGAAATAACCGCTGATGAGCACATATACATTCACCGCCACAATGCAGAAGGATTCAATCAGCGTTCCCAAAAACTGCCTGCCCGAAGCGTCTTCCCCTGCTTCCAAAAGGCTCCCGGTATGGCTTAAATAATGCAGCGTAATCACCATCACCATCGACAGAATCCGCAGCAGTTCATAATTTGCCTTTCTTTTTGTCCGCCCTCCGGCCGGCCAAAACATCTGCCCCACAGGCGTTCCCCCTCCTTCACACAAATCCGAGTCATCCTCCTGCCGCATCCCCCATACCGGCTCCTATGCTTCTTTCTTCTTAAACACCCAAAGTTTACTGAAAATATAATTGGAAACAATGACTATCACGTTGCAGACAAATTTGGAAACCATATCGTTGACATTTGCAAGGTCCACCATCAGATACATAATGACAAGCTCCATCACACCCGTCACAATCCGTGCTCCCACAAACGCGGAAAATTCCTTCCAAACCCCTGTCTTTCCGGTAACCTTGCTTTTAAACACAAACGTGCGGTTCGTCCAGTAAGCAAACAGCACGGACACAATCCATGCAAAGGAGGTGGAAACCAACACCAATACCACGTTTTCGTTATCCGCACCCAATACCCATGCGGCGCCCGCATATGACACCATATTGACCACAAATGCCAGGAAACCGAAAAACAGGTAATTCACCGCTTCCTCATACTTCTTATACATATTTATTGCAAACTTTATCATATGATTACCTCATCTTAGGAATATTGTTTCTTACCTCCGCTACCTGTCCGTCTTCCACGCGGTATACCATGTCGCATTTTTCTATGGTCTGGAGTCTGTGGGCAATGATAATTAACGTCTTGCGCCCATGCAGGCGGTTAATGGAATCCATGATTGCCGCCTCCGTTTCATTGTCCAACGCCGAGGTCGCCTCGTCCAGTACCAGCACTTCCGGGTCCTCGTACAACGCCCTCGCAATACCGATACGCTGTCTCTGCCCGCCGGAAATACGGATACCCCGCTCCCCGATACCGGTATCCAGCCCCTCCGGCAGTCCCCGCACAAATTCATCCAACTGCGCTTCCCGCAGCGCCTGCCAGACTTTCCCGTCGTCAATTTCATCATCCGCACAGCCGAATGCCACGTTTTTGCGGATGGTGGAATCAATCATAAAAATGGACTGCGGAATATAACCGATATTTTTTAACCATGACTCATAATGTTCCCTTACTTCCACACCGTCCGCCAGGATACTTCCGCCCTGCAGGCGCAAAAGCCCAAGCAGGATATCCACCACCGTGGTCTTCCCCGCGCCGGAAGTTCCCACGATACCCACCGATTTTCCCACCGGAATGCACATGGTGGCATGATTAAAAATCAGGACATCGCTGTTGGGATACCGGTACGTAATGTCTTTTAACAGAATTTCCTTCGTCACCGGAAGTTTCCCCACCTGCTTTTTCTCCCGGTATGCCGCCTCGTCGTAGTTCACGCTCTCATCCCGTATTTCCTCCTGCAGGTTGTCCGTAACCCCCATAAAAAACGGCTCGAAATAGGAAATGGAAGTCAGGTAATTATTGATGCGGTTGGCGCTTGGAATCAGCCGCATCGCAGCAGCCGCCAGTGTGACAAGCTGGGGCATAATGTCCGTTACCGGAGTCCCACCTGCCAGCCGGAACATCAGATACAGAATCATTCCGGCGATTGCCACTGTTTCGATTAACAGACGCGGCGTCGCATTATACAGGTTGTACCGCTGCACCGCACTCACATATCCCGCCCCGCATTTGCAATATTCATTGATAAAATAGCTTTCCCGGTTGGCGACCTTGATTTCCTTAATGCCCATGACCGACTGGTCAATCCATTTATACAGACCGCTGTAAAAATCCTGGTTTTCCTCCCCCGCCTTGCGCATAATGGGCTTTAAGACGCATTTAATCACGGCAAGAACCACGATTAACAGCACTGCCACCGTCATGGTCATGACGATATCTTTATACAGGCAGAACACCGTTAAACAGACAAAGACAATCATTTCACTGACCAACTGCAAAAGGCTCAAAATCAGCCCGTACATATTATTGACGTCCGAGGTAATGCTTCTTTGTATGACGGAGGTATCCGCATTCAGGTAATACTCATATGGCCGTTGCATGAAATTAATCATCATCCGCCTGGAAGTGGCAAACTGGTTGCTGTACACAAACCGGAACTGCACCTTGTTCTGGAAAAACAGATAAGCGTTTTTCACCGCATACACCACAATTAACGCTCCCAAAAGGACCATGGAAAATTCCGTCATGCTTCCCATGCCAAGCGCGCCGTATATATCCGCCAGCATCCCGTTTTTCTCCAGGATATCCGGGTCCGTAATGACCGTCACCGCTTCCAGGATCATCCCAACCCCCAAAAGCTCTAACGCAGCTCCCACCAACATGACAAATATGAGGTAAACCATAATCCTCTTTTGCTTTTTATCCAGTAAAACGTTCAGTTTCCTTAAAATCTTTCCCACTTGGTTCTTACCCCTGCCTGTTTTTTCCTGTTTTTCCGCAAACTTTAGGTCTTATTCTAACACTTCGGGAGCGGAAATGCAATGTCTGCGTTCATCACCGTGCCAAACTCCCTCCGTCTTCCCTCCGAACAGTAAAAGCGTTTGGCGTCTTCACTGACAAATTCCTCCCCCATTTCTTCCCGTTTGGAATACCCCGGATGGAACAGGATTTCCAGCGTCCTTCCCCTTCCCATGCTCTGTTTTTTCATGGCAGGAAGCAGTTTGGATACCCGCTTTTGGTCCATATTGCCGCTAAGCAGCACCCCCCACAGAAACATGGGCTTCTGCCCCGTCACTTTCCTTACGCAGCGCTCCATGGCAGGCGAAAGGAGATTGAGCAGCAGATTTTTCACCCAGTTCACCGGACGGTATGTTTTCCAAAGGGATGCTTCCCGGGCAAACGGAAAGATGGGTTCTTTCGTAACACGGATATAAGATACCCGGTATCCTTCCTCCCGTATGGCTTCCAAAAGGGCATGGTATACGACGGGAATCATCTGCGTATGCTGGTGGCCGTCAAACCGCAGGGGCTGCTCCCCGCCAAAATATTTTAAGAAACCGGCGGTCTGCGCCTTAATCTCTGCTTTCAGCTCTTTTTTGGCTTTGGCGTATTTCCACGGGCAAAAGCTCCAAAGAAACAGTTTTTCCCAGCTTAGGTTAAAATACCCCCGCCCGTCCACCAGACCGGCAACCTCCCCGCGTGCCGCCAATGCCCTGCCTTCCATAAAATTCAGGTGTACCGTAAGCAGGGGATCCTTTTTCCATGCCCCGGACTTCCTTTCTTCCACATAAAGTCCCGCATATGTTCCGTAACACGACATATTGGTGAGCACACTGATGCTGTCCAGCCTGCCCGCACGGATACATGTCAAAATATCCTCCGACGCCCCCGCCGACAGGGCGTAATCGTCCGCATGTATATCCATCGCTTTCAATCTTCCGTCTCCTTCCAAATCATGGCTTCAATAATATAGCGCGGCCGCGCTTTCGTTTCCATATATATTTTCCCCACGTATTCCCCCACTACCCCGAGGGAAAAAATGGTCAGTCCGCCCGTCAGCAGCGATACCACCAAAGTCGTGGTATAACCCGGCACGTTTCTCCCGGTCAGCCAGTCCGCCAGACAGATTAGAATCATCACGATACTGAATACGCTGACCAAAAAGCCCAGTATGGTAATCATACGAAGGGGACGGGTACTCATGGACGTGATGCCGTCCATCGCCAGCGTCACCATCTTCTTAAACGTATACTTGGAATGTCCCGCTTCCCTTTTTTTCACGTCAAAATATACCACATCCGAAGGGAATCCCATGGTGGGAATCAGTCCCCGCAAAAACAGGTTGACTTCCTTATATTCCGTCAGCGCTTCCAGCGCGGCTTTGGATAACAGCCGGTAATCCGCATGGTTCTCCATCACATTGCAGCCAAGCATCCCCATCAGCTTATAAAAAGAGGTCGCCGACAGCTTTTTGAAAAGTCCGTCCGAATCCCGGTTGTTGCGGATGCCGTAGACGATTTCAGCGCCGTTTTGGTAACATTCCAAAAACAGGTCCAGCGCTTCAATGTCCTGCTGTAAGTCCGCATCTATGGTCACTGCCATATCCGCATGTTTCGCCGCTTCCAGCATACCCGACAGAATCGCGCTTTGGTGCCCGTAGTTCCTGGAAAAACAAATGCCCGAAAAGAAGGCGTCTTCCCTGCACAGACCGGAAATAATATTCCATGTACGGTCCCTGCTTCCGTCATTTACAAACATAATTTTACTTTTCGGGGAAATTTTTCCCTCCCGTACCAGCCGTCCCATTTTCTCCCGCATAACCCGCGCCGTATGTTCCAGCGCTTCTTCCTCGTTATAACACGGAACAACCAAATATAATATGTTTCCTCTGTCACCCATTCCCTGTATGTTCTCCTTCCGCTTTCTCCAACGCTTCCGCCCGTCCTGCTAAATCAGCTCATTCTGCCGGTGCATCTCCGGCGCTTCATACTGATCCATAAAGTCCTCCCCAAGATAAATGATTTCCTCCGCAAACCGGATGGCATGAACCACCGTAAACACCGATATGACCCGCCGGAAGCGTAAATCCGGGATATAGTTTAACACCTCCATGGGAAATTTTCCGTCCAGCACTATATTTTCCGGGAACAATTTCCGGTAATCCAGCACATCCCTGGGATGGGGTTTAATCAAAACCACGGATTCCTCTCCGTCTATCCTGCCATACTGCTCAATGCAGTCGCGGAAAATCCGCTCCCTGACATCCGGCGCGCATAACGGTTCCGTCAACAGCAGGATTTTGTTCTTTCCGCCCCTTTCCAGCTTCTTTTTGATTTCTTCCATATCGGCAATAAACAGGTTGACCAGTATATCCTTCCCTTTCCGGTCCAACGCTTCCGTCAGCTCCTTTCTGGGCTTTTCGATATATTTCGGGCAGGGATACGGAAGCACCGATATGTCGTTGACCTCCATGTCCACACAGTACTTCGCCCACCCGTTTTGGATGAAAATCAGGTTTAAGGATGCCAAAAAGGCTTTTAGCTTAAAATGCCCCCGGTTGTCATACCTCGCCGTATCGTAAGTGCTGATGCAGTCCAAACCGTCCTCCAGCGCATGATAGCGGATTTTCTTATAGCTTAAATAATAACCGATGGGATCGGAATCGCAGAAAACATAAATGTCCTTATACTGTTTAAAATCCACCGGGACATAAGGCTGCTGCATTTTTCCCAACAGTTTCGTATATTTCATCCGCGCCAGCATATTAAGGAACAGGTTCTCCCTGTCTGCGTGGTATTTCATTACTTCCGGGAAATTCACGTCTTCTTTTTCCTCAAACATATAGACGGCTTCAAACAGCCCGCAGGCTTCGGCGCGGCTTTTTAAATCGCCGAAATCATTGGACATGGTGCTCAATACCAGCGACGCGTTTCCCCTGTCCCTTTCCGGAAGGTTCAGTTCCTTTAAACATGCCACATATACATGGTAGTAGGTGTGGCAGACGTAGATTCTATCCTTCATGCTTGTCCTCATTTCTGTGCGGTTTTACTTTAAAGATTATAAACCCGCCGATTCCTTATATTATATAGAGTCAATAACTCCGCTGTAAGCAGCGGGGTATTGACCCTCGCGGCAGTCGCTAAATATCCGCACAAGTGCGGCTACTTGGCTCGTTGCTCGCGGGAATAAAATTTTTGGTGTTTGCTTCGGGGTTTTTCTGGTATCGTCATAAAAATTTTTCCTTCATCCAATAACGGTTTCAAATAATCATCACGAAATGTGGTTCTATGTTTTATGCCAAGAAATTTCATCATTTCTTCCCTGTCTTTTGGTTCTTTGCAATATGCCAGCAAAGCATTTATCCTTTCCTCTTTTTGCAAATTCTTTTGAGCGGTCTTTTGAGCGGTCTTTTGAGCGGTCTTTTGAGCGGTTCCGCTCAATTTTTGCATTCCGTGACGATAAAACACAACCACAAACCCATCATCCATTGTTTCAAATTCCACTCTGCATCCCGCTTCATCACAGGCATTTTTTATCCGTTTTAATCCAGTTGCAAAACTTTCCATATCTTTAGAATAATAAAGGGTACGTGCTATCAAAGGGTTCCGGCGGACCGGTCTTTGATTTCCCATTACATAACTTTCCGGCGTTCTGCTTGCCGGAAATGCCCCTGGATTATATATTTCAATCCGGTTTTTGAATATGGCAATTTCATTGCTCTGTCCACTGTCAAACATTCGGTGTCCAAAAGAATTTGTAATTGCCTCCCTGATTGCATCCAACGGGATTTCTGGAATTTCTTTTCTCGTCAAATTACCAAATTCAACACGCCAATCCATGGCATCTATGATATATTGCTCCGCCTTTTTCTTCAATTCCATAATGGAACCGCTATATCTGCGCATATCCGTAAACGTCAGTCTCTCATCCGAAGCAAATTTTGCAATCTGCAATTCATTGATTATACCGCAATCACAAAAAAGAGCGGCTCCCGCATTCAGAAGACGTTTTCCATCTGTCAGTTCCAATTTATCCAAAACTATTTCTACATCCGTATCCTCGAAATCAATCCTTCCGGCTTCCTTCGCTTTCCTGAGATATTCCGAAAAAGCCTCTTTTCCCACATCATCCGTCCTATATCGGGATACCTTTTTTTCCCATGAATAATCAATGCTCTCCCGCTTTCGTATCATATCATCATAAGTATCCTGATCCATAACAAGGTCTTCATCCGATACCCTGATTCTCGGCACATGATATGCCAAATACGGACACCTGCTGCCTTCAAAACAGACCAATACCGTCTTTCTGTCCCCAAACTCCTGCACCGAAATTTGGGGATAAACAACAGGTCTGATATGGTTGCCGATTGCCTGACTTACTTTTCGCAGAGACTCCTCATTCACTTCCTGCCCAATTACTGTCCCATCATTCCTCACACCAAAATACAGCTTTCCCTTTTGGTGTTTGTTTAAAATGGCAGCAATGGAAAACATGGCTTCCTTCAATTCCCCAATGCTCTTTTTGTATTCAATTTGTTCCGTTTCCGGACCGATATTTATCAATGCCAATTTCTCAACCTTCCCATTCCACCGTCAAAAACCCCATCGCCTTCTCCCCCGCTTCCATGGCTTCTTCCGGGGTATCCGCACTGGTAATGATATATCCCAAACGGTCATTGCTGGATTTGGTTCCGTGTACTTCGTCCCCCTCTTTCTTATCAATGACCACATCTTCCATTCCTTTCAGTTTCCAGATTTCTTCGTCTACGGAAATCCTGCGGATGATACCTTCCTTTGCCGGAAGGAAGTGAATGGCTGCCGCTTTCTTCCATTTCGGACGAATATCCGCTTCCGCGCCCGTGGCAAGCGCCACGGAAGCGCCTACCATATCCACTCCCGTGGACAGCGGCACCAGCCTGGACGTAATGAAATCGCCCCCTAACCGCGCCGCCAGCTCCACCACCTTAGGACCCTCCGGCGTCACTTTGATCTCCGTATGGGAAGGACCGTTTCTAAGCCCCACCGCCTGTACCGCCTGCAGGGCAACCTGCCGGATGCGCTCCTGCATGTCTTCATCCAAACGGCTTGGTTCACAGTGGGCAAGCTCCACAAAATACGGGGGCGGCGTAATATATTTATCGGTAATGGTGATAATCTGCGTTTTTCCTTCCACGGTCATGGCTTCCACGCTGACCTCCGGTCCCTGCATAAATTCCTCCACCATCACCGTCCCGTTCCTGGAATGGGATTTGCTGTATGCGTAGATTTCCTTTAATTCTTTTATGTCCCCTGCTTCTTTATCTTCTCCTTTGTCTTCCGTCCCTGCCCGCTTCCCGTTTTCCATCAGCACCACGCCGCGGCTTCCCGCATTGTCCGCAGGCTTGACGATACAGTTTCCGCAGAATTTACCGACGGCTTCCTCAAATTCCGCAAAATCCGACACGGCATAATATTCCGGGATGGGTACCTGCCGCTCCCGCAGCCGGTTGCGCATATGACTCTTAATCGTGGCGCACAGGGAATCCGCATAAGACAGATCCGGCTGCTTCCCCAGCTTTTCGTTCACGTACGCCGCCGTCCGCACCGGACCGTCGCTGGTGGATGTCATCACTACATCGGGCTTATGGATTAATGCCTGGCGGTACACTTCCTCCTGGTCCAGCGTACTGACCACCAGCTTCACGTCCGCCAGCGGAAAACCCACCGCATGTTCGTCATAATCCACAAGAATGATTTCGTAACCCATTTCCTTCGCTTTTTTTATTGCCGGTACCTGTAAGGCGCTGGCGCCAAGCATCATTAATTTCTTCTTCATCTTATTTTCACTCCACATGTTCCCAGCTAAGCGGCGTCCCCCTGGAAATATCCGTCCTTGCCGTTTTTCCAAGGATTTCCCCGTAATACATGGGCGCCATGCCGAACGCCGGGCGGATGGAACGGATATTTTCCGCCGTAAAGGTTTCCCCCGCCGCCACATCTTCCACCACGAACAGGGAACGTCCTTCCTCACGGCTTTTTTCCTGCCGGTCCGTCAGCCGGTAAGTCACCTCGCCCAACGCTTTCTCCACGGTACGTATCTCGTCCACCATCCGTTTAAATTCCTCCGGCTCCATGGAAAACGCCGCATCCGGTCCCCCGTCCGCCCTAGACAGGGTGAAATGCTTCTCCACCATCTTAGCCCCCAGCGCCACGCCGGCAACCGCCACGCAGCTTCCCATACTGTGGTCGGACAGCCCCGTCAGGCAGCCGAACACTTCCGCCATATTGGGAATGACTTTGATATTCATATCCTCATAAGGCGTCGGATAAGTAGACGTACATTTTAACAGAACCACCTGCCCGTTGCCTTCTTCCCTGCATACCCGCAGCGCCCGCTCAATGTCTTCCAGATACGCAATGCCGGTGGCTATAATCACGGGCTTTCCCAGCGCCGCAACCTTACGGAGCAGGGGGATATCACGGATTTCAAAAGAAGCGATTTTATAGGCAGGCATCTTCATTTCCTCCATAAAATCCACCGCCGAAAAGTCAAACGGCGAGGAAAAACATTCCATGCCCAGCTCATTTGCCAGCTTCATCAGTTTCGGCTGCCAATCCCACGGGGTATAGGCTTCCTCGTACAGTTTATAAAACGTGGTGCCGTCCCAAATCGTCCCCTGCTTAATTTGGAAATATTCATTGTCACAGTCCAACGTAATCGTATCCGGCGTATAAGTCTGCAGTTTCACCGCGTCCGCCCCTGCCTCCTTTGCCGCCCGGATGACCGCTTCCGCACGGCGGTAATCCTGCAGGTGGTTAGCGGACACTTCTGCCACGATAAACGTTCTTTCCCCTTCGCCAAGATACCGGTTCCCTATTTTTATTCTTTTTTCCATTTCTATTCCTTTCCGCTTTCCTTTTTTTAATTTTCCCCTTCCCGCATCATCCGGTATTTTATTTCCGCGATTTTCCAGTCCGAAAGGTTATCGATGTCCTGCACTTCCATTTCGGATACCACCAAAGGGACATACCCGTCCGGCAGGTCTCCCCTGCACGCAAGATACCGCTCCACATGGTAACAGTAAAACTGTCCGCAGTCATGGTAAATGGTTTCCAAATCCTGGGAACGCTTCATGGCATTTTCCGGATAACAGTACCTTAATCTGCCGTCCCTGACCGCCATTCCCCTTTGGGGCGGGAAAGAGAACGATACCACCGGCATCACGCCCGATGCATCCTCCCTGCGCAGCAGCTCCATTGCCGCCTTCAATTTTTCCGCCGTGACGAAAGGCGCGGTAGGGTATATGCACGCCATGTAGTCAAACTTCCTGCCGCGCTTTTCATATTCCCCCAGCACCTCCATCAGCACGTCGTCCGTGGTAGCGTAGTCATCGGAAGCGGCATCACTGCGCAGAAACGGCACCGCTGCCCCCGCTTCCCGGGCAATCCGGGCGATCTCCGTATCGTCCGTGGACACCATGACTTCCCCGAACAAACCGGAAGAAAGCGCCGCCTCTATGGAATAACAGATAATGGGCTTTCCAAGGAAATCCCTCTTATTCTTGCCCGGTATCCTCTTACTGTTCCCCCTTGCCGTTATGATTGCTATGGTATCCATGTTCCCTGCTTCCTCCTTTTTACGCTTGTATTCCAAACACGCTAAAGCTCCAGGATTGCCTGCGCAATCCGCTGCGCCCCCCTGCCGTCCGTCACCTGACGCAGCGCCGCTTTCATGCGCTGCCGCAGCCCCGTATCCGTCCGCAGTTTTTTCAGGTTCTTAAGGATATTTCCGATACAGCCCTGCCGGTCCGCCCGGATATCCCCCGCAAACAGCATCCGTTCCCCCTGCGCGAAAAAGCTGCTGTCGTACTGCTGATTATCCGCACTGACAAAGAAGACGGAAGGTACCTGCATGGCGCTTAATTCAAACAGCATCGTCCCTGCTGCCGAAACCGCCGCAGCACACCGGCGCATCAGCCCCGCCATGTCGCTGACTTCCCGGTGCAGAAGGATTCCGGGATAACGTCCTGCCAAGTCTTCCAATTCCCCTGCCCGGCTGTGGAATTTCCCGATTACCACATGGAACACTGTCTGTGACAGTTCCCCGTCCTTTACCGCTTCCTCCAGGATTCCCGCAAGGGCATTGCAGCGGTCCCCGCCGCCGGAACTTAATAAGACATGAAAGGATTCCCCATCTTCCGTTTCCTGTATTTCCGGTGTTTCCACGTCCCCCTGTTTCCAAAATTCCTGCCGCAGCGGCACATAAGAGGTTCCAAGCAGCAGCCTTGTCTTTCCCCCATACCGTTGCCCATAGGTTTCCGCATAAGGGAACCGCACATGGTATGCATTGTAATTAATCAGGAGGTTTACCGGATAAACGTCTTCAAAACAATCGTCGATATATGCCAGCCTGCACAAATCCGCCAATCCGGCAAAATAAGCGGCATCCGCCCGGTAAGAATCCACGAACAGTTTCCTGCATCCTGCCTGTTCCAGCTCCTTACGCAACTGCGGGATTTCCCCTTCCATCCGGTCCCACTGCGTATGGAGACAGACATGCTCCATCCCCGCCTGTTCCAAAAGTCCCGCGGCGTATTCGTCCGCCGTAAAAAAGAGAACACGCCCGCCCATTTGCTTCACCTGCCGTGCAATCGTGATGCAACGCATGATATGCCCCGTCGCCACCGTAGCGTTGGCATCCGCACGGATTCCCACAAGCTGCCCGCACTCCGCCCGTACGGAAGCGCCGTCCCGTAAAGCACCCGCTCCCGTCCAGGATTCATACTCCTTCAGCACTTCCACGATACGTCCCATTTCTTCCTTTCCGTACCTTTGATCCATGGGAAGCGCCAAAAGATGCCCAAAGATATATCTTTCATCTTCCGACAGGAAATCCGCATTCTCTTTCCCCGTCAGCCAAAGCACGGGGGCATAGATACCCCGCGCCCCCAAAAAATGCTGGAGCCCGTCCCGGTCTTTGGCATAAATGGGAAAATACAGCGGCGCTGCGCCTTCCGCATAATCAAGAACCGGAACAAACTGCGTGTTTCCCCGCAGCCTTTGGTCCAAAAAAGCGTAATTATCCATCCTGCGCAGTTTTGCCGTTTCTTCTGTTTTCCGCTCTCCCTTTTGGTCAGTATTGCAGTCTGTCTTTGGGTCCGCTCCCCCAAGTATCCATGCCGTTTCCTTCGACATGCCCCTCACCCCGGCATAACGGTCAAGTTCTTCCTCCATCTCGCGGTTTCTTTTCAAATATTCCGCCTTTTTCTCCCTTTCTTCCTCCGCATTCCCCAAACCGTACAAATATTCCCACTTCCCCGTTTGGATTTCCAGCCGGATACCGGCATAGTCTTCCGCATCCTCCAGCGTGCCGTCCCAAAGCCCGTGGTCCGAAACCACGAAACCGCCGTCCGGCACCGGATACCATTTCCGCAGGCTCCCCACGATATAATCCGCTTCCGCTCCGGCGCCGTCCAAATAATACGACTGGGTCACATCTTCCATGATGCAGACGCCCTGTTCCCTCCATGATGCAAGCAAAGACCGCATCGGCTTCCATGTATCCACCCCGTAATAGGGATGGATAAAAAGCAGATCCGGTCTGACCTGTTCCATTCTGCGGCGCAGTTCCCCTTCCTCCGCCTCCAGCGCTCTATTCACATGGTAAAAATGCAGTTCCCACCCTTCCCGCCCAAAAGGGAAAAAAACCGTATCGCACATATAGGCTGGCAAAAGGCACTTTTTCGCCAATCCCGGTCTTTGCTGCTCCAGGCTCCTTAACGCCAGCGCAATGGCTTCCCTGCACGATGCCGTATAAACGCAGTTCTTTCTGCCATATTTTGCCGTTTGGGCAAGGAAAGGCTCCTTCACATCTTCCGCACCTTCCGGTCTGACGGATGCCGGGTCGATTTCGTAAATACTTCCGATTTCATTTTTCCTTCTTTTTCCGCTTCCGCTGTCCATATCCGGTATCCTCCCGCCGTCATCCCTTATGTGCTTTCCGCCAATTCCGGTACGCCCAAAGCAGTTTATAATACAGCATGAAAAAAAGCGTGGACCGCTGCTGCATCCGTATCAGTTTCTTTTCCTCCGCATGGGTACGCTCCCGGTAATAAGGATTCTGCTCAAAACCGGGAAATGTCCGCTTCATTTCCTTCCCCATGGCTTTCACGAAACCATACTTCGTACCGTCCACCCCCGCCATATAAGTAAACAACGTATTCACATAAAATAAAAGCGTAAAACTGTATTCCAGTTCCGGCAGATAAGTGTCATAAAACCCGTGCCGTTTTGCTTCCTCCAGCATCAGCCGTCCCGCCTCCATACGGTCCTCACACCGTTTCGGTGAAACGGTATGGACCGTGGATTCCTCATGCTGGTAATAATAGTACAGCGGTTCTTCCAAATATTCAAACCGGTTCGCCAAAAGCAGGTAAGAATTGCCCAGCGCATTATCCTCGTAAAAAATATTTTCCGGGAACCAAAGCCCGTGCTCCAATATCATGGAACGCCGGAAAATCTTTACTACAAGACTGCCGCCGTCCAAAATCAGGCTGCGCCGTTTCTCCGCATCCAATATCCCTGCCTGTTCCTTTTTATTGTTGGGAACCACCTGGCCCACTTTCATGGAATGCTCGCCCGTCAGGCTGTAATCGCACCCGGCAAGGTCGGCGCCCGTTTCTTCCGCCCGCGTCACCAGCCGTTCATACATATCGGGAGTAATCCAGTCGTCGCTGTCGATAAACCCAATCCAGTCCCCTTTTGCCAGCCGCAGCCCGATATTTTTCGCCCCGCCCTGATGCTTGTTTACTTCCGAATGCACCGCATGGAATTTACCCGGAAAACGGCTTTCATACCGCTTTAAGACGGAAAGGGATTCATCCGTGGAACAATCGTCCACAGCAATAATTTCATAATCCGCTATGGTTTGGTTTACCAGCGACTCAAGACAATATTCCAGTTTTCCGTCTGCAGCCATGTTATAAACGGGTACAATAATACTAAGTTTCATGATTTCCGCTTTCCTCCACCCCGTAATACTGGGCAATCTTCGTTACGGCATGAATAACGTCTTCCACATCCTGATCCGTCATACCGTAATAAAGCGGCAGAGTAATCATTTCCCCGTACAATTTCTCCGCCTTCGGACAGATTCCCTTCCGATAGCCGAGACGCTCATAATACGGGAAGTAATAGGTTGGAATATAATGCACGTTACAGCACACATTCTCCGCCGCGAGGGCATCAAAAAACTGCCGTCTTCCAATCGTTAACTTCTCCGGCACGATACGCAGGATATACAGGTGTCTTGTGGTATCCGATTCGGGAATCTCTTTTTGGAGTGTGATTTGGGGCAGCGCGCCGAACGCTTCGTTATAGCGCGCCACGATTTCCTTCCTCCGCGCCGAAAACATGGGCAGTTTGTCCAACTGGCTGATTAAGAGCGCCGCCTGGATATCCGTCATGCGGTAATTATAGCCAAGGGCTACCTGCTCATAATACCAGCTTCCTTCCGGCTCGTGCTCCATCAGGTCTGCGTTCCTCGTAATTCCGTGGGAACGGCAGAGCAGCAGCTTTTCGTAATAATCCTTACTGTTGGTCAGCACTGCACCGCCTTCCCCGCCGGTAACGGTTTTCACCGGATGGAAACTGAATGTGGTCATATCCGCAATGGAGCCGTTCGCCCTTCCTTTATATTTCGTCCCGATCACATGGGCGCCGTCCTCAATCAAAACCAACCCGTGCCTGCGGCAGATGTCCAAAAGCTCGTCCTCCTCCACCGACTGTCCGGTGTAGTCCACCGCCACCACCGCTTTTGTCCGTTCCGTCACATGGGCTTCCACTTCTTTCGGGTCGATGTTGTAGGTTTCCCCGTTGATGTCGGCAAATACCGGCTTCGCTCCGCAGTACAGGGCGCAGTTTGCCGAAGCCGCAAACGTAACCGGTGTGGTAATCACCTCGTCGCCGCTGCCAACCCCTGCCGCCAGACAGGCGATATGCAGCGCCGCCGTTCCGTTGCTGCAAACCACCGCATATTCTGCCCCCGTAATGGCACAAAGTTTCCGTTCCAATTCCCCGATTTTCGGTCCGCAGGTCAGATCGCCGTTCCTCAGTACCTCCACCACCGCCTGCACATCCGCTTCATCAATATACTGGTGCCCGTAAAAGATTTTCGTATCCCTGACGGGCGTCCCGCCGCATATTGCCGGTTTCTCCATAGTTATCCCAGCCTTTCCCGTTTGCTACTTTTCCAATTCCACCGTCTTTAACAGTTCCCGGATATCCTCTACGGAAAGCCATTCGGAATTATTATCCGAGCTGTAGGAAAACCCTTCCGGTACTTTCTTTCCGTTCCTGTTTACCTTCTGTTTATCATTCCACACCACCTGCGGATATACGATAAAATGTTTGTCGTATTCATAAGTGGTAAAGGAATCCTCCGTAGTCACCATAATCTCATGGAGCTTCTCGCCGGGACGGATGCCCACTTCCCTCGTGGGATATTCCGGGTACATCGCTTTTGCCAAATCCGTAATCTTAAACGAAGGAATCTTGCTGATAAAAGTCTCGCCGCCCGTAGCTTCCTCCAATGCCTTGATAACCAGTTCCACCCCCTGGGTCAGGCTGATCCAGAAACGGGTCATCCGGTAGTCCGTCACCGGAAGCTCCGTCCCGCCGTCCTTCACGATGTTTTGGAACACGGGGATCACGGACCCCCGGCTTCCCGCCACATTGCCGTACCGCACGATGGAAAAATTAATATCTTTATTTCCCGCATAAGCGTTTGCCGCCACAAACAGTTTATCCGAAACCAGCTTGGTTCCGCCGTAAAGGTTCACCGGATTGACCGCTTTGTCCGTGGACAGCGCCACCACTTTTTTCACATCGGAATCCAACGCCGCATCAATGACATTCTGCGCGCCGTGGATATTCGTCTTAATCGCTTCGTTGGGATTGTATTCACATGCCGGAACCTGTTTTAAAGCCGCCGCATGGATAACATAGTCCACTCCCTCCAAAGCCCTCTTTAACCGTTCCTTATCCCTGACATCCCCGATAAAGAACCGCAGCCTGTCCCCGTATTCCTTAAATTTCGTCGCCATCAAAAGCTGCTTGAACTCATCCCTGGAATAAATGATGATTTTCTTCGGACGGTAATGCTCCAGCACATACTTGGTAAAGCAATTTCCGAAAGATCCGGTTCCGCCGGTGATTAATATTGTTTTATCGTTTAACATGTTACTTCCTCCTGCAATCCATTTGTGTATTTTTCCGTATTTTCCAAAATATATCCGGAAGGTATTTCCTTAGTCTTTCCATAATTTGCAATCTTCAACGCACAGTATAGCATAAAATGCGGAAAATGACTATACCCTATATGATGGAGAATGGCCGGACGCACGGGAGGGCGTTTTATGCGGGGCGGCGGCGGCAGGATTCTTTATTATATATACTCCTTGTAACAACCGTTGGGGTTATTCGGATTTGCAATAATGCTGGTGTAATTCGCATGTTTTTTGCCGTATTCGCTCTATTAGTTCCGCAGGTTCCAATACAGTGGCGTTTCTGCCAAATGGCAATATAAAATCGGCAACCCATTCCAAAGCGGCATGGTTTATATCCATATCGATAACCCCGCCGCCTGTCGGAAATATTTTTAATCCGCTTGCAAGCAGGCATTCGCTTTCGCATCGTTTAACGCCGATGTCCGTCAGTTGGATTTTCATGTGGCAGTCGTTTTCCACCTCTGTTTTATCAAGATATTCCTGAATAGACGCAGGGACGGAATATTTCCCTTTCGGGCAAGGCTTTTCCTCTATGATTTCCCGGATACGGTCAACCCGGAATACTCTGATTTGCTTTGCAGTTGTACAATAGGCGGGGCAATACCAGAGTCCGTTCATGGCATATAAGCCAATTGGTATCATTGTGCGCGTACTTTCAGAATATGTGGATGAATACCGTATTGTTGCGGCATGACGGTTTACGGCAATCAAAAATATTTCTTTAAGCAATGGCGAATCACAATGCCTGTCCGGAATCCAGAATACTACCTTGTTTTGAATCTGCATGATATTGTTCTGCACATCTAAGGGCAGACAATTCAAGAATTTTTTTAAGACGGATACGGTTTCCTGCTCAAAAGGCAAGTCACGGTAATACTGCAAGGCCTGACAGGCAAAAAATATAGCTTTCGCCTCGCTTTCCGAAAAAGCAATGGGCGGTAAAATACGCTCTTTCAATATATGATACCCACCCGCCGCCCCAACTTCGGAGTAAAGCGGAAAGCCAGCTTGTTCTAATTCCTGTAAATCACGCAATATGGTTCTTTTTGATACGGAAAATTCATTCGCCAATTCACCGGCCGTAAAATGCTTTTTTGCATTGATTGTTATCATCATTTGAATAAGCCGTTCTGCTTTTGACATTTTTAACTCCTTTCCGAATGATGACAATCTTTGTCACTATTTTATGATATACTATTTATATTCCTAATGCAATATGACACTAAAACGAAACCATGAAAAGAAAAAGGAGAATACCGTATGGAAAAAATGATGTACCTGATGATGATCGCGAAAAGCAAGACCTATCGTAAAATGACAAAGCAGGCAGTTACGGAACACGTTGCAAACATAAGAAAGCTGGACGACGAAGGAAAGCTGGAAATCTGCGGTGTGTTTCATGGCTATCCGGGAATGGCGGGGATGTATATCCTAAAAACGGACAGCCGTGAAGAAGCGGAAGAAATTTGCAAGGCGGAGCCGCTGGTAACGGGAGGATATGCAACCTATCAATTAGTTGGCCTGCAGATTGCAAACCGGGAAAACAATTACCTGCTGTAAAATTTTTACCGGGCAGACAAAACACACCTTCTCATTCAAACTCATAAACGCTCCAAAGGGATTTCTGCGAAACCAAACGGTAATCCTTAAGGTTTTCGCTAGATTCCAATATCATGCGCAGGCTTTCTTCCTTCGTATCGTAGTCTGCGGCATATACAATCAGTTTCCCGCTGCCGCGGATTACCTCATCGGTAATCCGCTCCTTATTTCCCTCGCTGGCGAAATAAATCCGTTCATACTCCATCAGTTCCTGGGAACGCCACCAGACATGATAAGGCGTTGCGTCGTTATAAAGGACAACTACCGGTACCTGTGCATTTTCCTTCGCGTAAGCCACGTCCTCCTGCTCCTCCTCGTACAGGAAAATCATCTTGCCGGACGCAATCTCATGAAAATCCCCCACAAGCAGCAGGAAACAAAGCAGTATGCCGCCCGCCGCGGCAAGACGCCCCGGCGCTTTGCCGCTTTCCCAATCCAAAAGCCGGACGAGTTCCTCCCACAAACCGGATAACGCCGCCACCGTCAGCAGCATGATAATCCCATATACCGGAAGCTGGTAACGGTTGGAAGTTTCGTACAAAAGAAGCGCCGTTTTGGATACCGTAAAGAAATAACCGCAGACCGCAAACAGCAGCAAAAAATATACGCTTGCCACTGTCTTTTCCGCACCGGTTCTGGCACGGGTTCCTCCTGTCTTTTCCGCCTGCCGCCACTTCCAATATACCATGACACCCATCACGGCAAAGACCGCAAACCACAGCCCAAAATAACCGTCAAACAGGTATTCATCCGCCAATCCCAGGAAAAAACCAAGCCGTTCGTCCGTATTCGCCGCATCCAGAAATTCGGAGACCGCCCCCGTCCCGCGGTATCCCCGGAAAATATGGGCAAGGCTCGCCGGATAACTGAAAACTGCCAGCAAAAGGGAAATGCCGCAGGCAGCGCCATATTTCACACAAGGTACCACACATTTCCCCAAAGCCGCTCTCCGTAAGACAAATCCCCCGCCCCGCCAATATGGGAATCTGTGGCTGCCATTCTCTTTCCGCCCCACACAAGGCGCCAGATTCCACAGGCAGTATCCCACCGCCATAAAAAACAGGAAAATAATGTAATAATACTGGGTCAGAAAACCGAGATAATTCACAACCATCAAAGGGAGAAGGAATTTCTTCCGGCCCAATACCGCACGCACATGCAGGCAGGCGCACAGCAGGATGAACACGGTCAGCCATTCGTACATGCGGATAAACATAACGCCCGAAATAATGACCGGATTGAAGCCATGCACCGCCGCAGTCACAAAAGCCAATCCCCTATTCCGCCCCGTCACCATATACGTAAGCCAGGAAAGCAGTATAAAATTCAAAACAAACGCCACAATATTCACGCCGATTCCCAACCATTTGCTGAACACGCCGGGAAAAAGGGAACACGCCGTATGCAGGATAAAATAGAAAAACGGCGGGTGTACATCCCACGACTGCACCGTTGCCACTAAACCGTAACGAAACCCTTCCCCCGGCAGGACCACAAACTCATTGCGGAAAGTATCCCTGTCCACCCATTCCCTGTCCGGCTCGTACAGCCCTGCGGTACGGTTGGTGGAATAAAACGAATAGTATTCATCCTCGTGGAATCCCGCTTTCTTTCCCCCGAAATAAACCATGGTCAGCACCTGCGAGATAAGAAGCAGTGCAAATGCCGCCAGCCATATTCTTTTTTCCGCTTTTCCCCCTAATCTTCCGCTACGTTCTTCCATGGCATTCTTTCCGTCTCTTTCCGTCCCGCGCATCTTTCCGTTTTATCCCCTTGCTTCGCTGTATTTCCTTATCTTGTTATTTTATTTCCCTTGTATTCTATTTCCTGCCTGTTCTATTTCCCGCTTCTGCGCTCCGCCAATCCCATCTTCCAGGCATGTACCTGCCGTACCGTTTTCGGCGCCACCGTCAGCAGAAGCAGATAAACTTTGTGTTTCCTGTCCAAATACCGGTTCCCAAGCGTATCCGGCACATGTCTGCGCAGGTATTTTTTCACAGAAACGTAAAACGCATCGCCGGAAACCATCCTCCCTACCGGAATATGCAGCAGGTAATCCAACCGCTGGTACAGTCCGAACCGTACCGCTTCCTCCCGCAGAGCGGGATAATGGGCCGCAACCGTCCGCTCCACAAAATCCGCATTGTTGACAATATCCACAAATACCCTTGAAAATTCATTCTTTGATTTTTTTCTCGTATTGCTGCCCGTCCGGTAATACACATGATAATCCTGCTGCGGCAATACCGCTATCCCGTCGATTTCCGAAAGCATTTCCACCAGCAGGTGAAAGTCTTCGTTTAATTCCCCCTCCGGGAATCCTCGCCCATCCAAAAGGGTACGGTCCGTCAGCTTCGTGCAGTAGGAGCAGTCTCCCCGGTGCAGGAGCAGTTCCCGCAGGAACGTTTCCGACGGACAGGTATAGGCTTCCTCTGGAGGCGTACAGACATCGGGCAGCCGGTTTCCCCCCTCGCCGATTTCATCCCTGGAAACCTGGGCGATGCGCACCCGGTCCCGGCGGATGCTTTCCATCAGCCTTTCATACATCCCGGGTTCAATAAAATCATCGCTGTCCACGAACCCGATATACCGCCCTTTGGCATTACGGATTCCAAGGTTTCTCGCCGAGGACGAACCGCCGTTCGGTTTATGGAAGACCCGTATCCTGTCATCCGTTTCCGCCAGCCTGTCCACCAGTTGTTCCGTCCCGTCGTCGGAACCGTCGTCCACCAGCAGTATTTCCAGATTCCGGTAAGTTTGGCTGCGGATGGAATCCACGCACCGCGGAAGGCAGTCCATAATATTATAAACCGGTACGATAATGCTAATCAGCTCTTGCTCTTTCATACGAATACCCCCGCAGGCAGTCCGCATACCAAAATACGATTTCCGCAATATGGCGGAGGTCCCCCTCCCTTCCGATGCTGCGCCACTGTTCTTTATATGCCATGAACCAGCGTTCCAAACGTCCCGCCAGGGCAAAGGCTTCTTCCTTTTCCCATTCCATGTGCCGCTCCCTGCGCTGCATCATGGCTCCCACGTAATTCCATAAACGGATGGCTTCCCCCGCAAGCTCAAGCAGCGCCGTAAGCTCCCTTGTGCGCGCATCCATGGACACCGCGGTACGCTTTATTTCACGGACTATCCCCCGTAATTCCATGTCCGCTCCTGCCGCCTTTTCCCCGGCATCCGCAAGCATGGTTCCGAGCAGAGGCATATCGCTTTCTTTCCAGCGTCCAAGCGCATGTTTTTCATAATAAATGTCGGCTGCCCACCAGTTAAACAGGGACTGTCCTGCCATCCTTGCCATCAGCCCTGCCGTCTGTTCCGTCGTATCCCCGTATTCCAACCGTGAAATCTGCCGGTTGATTTCCCCAAATCCGATTTCCTGCCCGTTCCATGAAAAGGCAGCCCCGTATATCATCCCCGGCACGGAAAATTCAGGATGGTTCACATGCCCGAAGTCACCCCAATCCGTGTTCAGGATTCCCTCCACACCGTATTTCCTCCCATACCCGCACATTTTCGTAATATTGGAATAAGAATCTTCCAAACGGTTCATCCAATGGTTCCAGCCGCACACTGCGGGACACAGATACTGCACCGCCCCTGCCTGCGCCATAGCACGGCATTCGTCCTCCTTCTGGTCCGCTTCATACCCCCACGTCAGGCACAGCGTTTCCTGCGGAAGCTGCGCAATCAGCTCCGGTTCCCGGCAGATTATGTCGCCGAAAAACATCGGCTGCTTTCCCTGCCCTGCCAAAAACTCACACAGTTCTTTTACGTAACGGATATACAACGTTCCCGTTCCTTCCCGTCCGGCGGCTTCCTTTGATTTCTCACATCCAAGGTCAAACGTTTCGTCCGCACAGATATTGAATTTCCCTGAGGAAAACAGCGCCCCGTATTCGGCAAGCATATCCTTAATCAACGGCAGCACACGCCCGTCCATGGTATTGACGGTATGATGGCACATCCTTGCTTCAAAGGAAAAAGGCTCCTCCCAGGAACCGCTCCGCTCGCAAAGTTCCCCGTAACTGCGCGTGGAAAGAAGCGTATACAGATGCCCGAAGCTCGCCAAGGCCGGTACCAGCTCGATATGCAGACTCTTGCAGTACTTGTCCAATTCCAAAATATCCTCCGCCGTCAAAGGCGTCTCGTCCCGCCACATTTCCGTAAGGCGGCGGAACAGGTACGTATGCTCCACATAAAGCTGGAGCTGGTTGATTTTATAGCGGCTAAGCCGGTCCGCCACCTTCTTTAAATACGGAAGCGTCAGCACCCTTCCCCTCGTTTCGTCCAGGAAGTATCCCCGGTTCTTCCTGTCCGGGGCATCCAGAATTTCCATGCATTCCAAAAGACCGCCGCACTGCGCCGCTATCTGGCATAAGGTCTGTACGCCGTAAAGCACTGCCGCCCCGTCGCCTCCCGCAACTACGATTCCGTCTTCCCCGATTTGCAGCCGGTATTCCTGCGGCTCCAGTTCCGGCGCCACCGTCAGGAAGATACCGCTGTCTCGCCGTTTTCCCTTGACCACCGCACAGGTAATCCCGGTGCTTTCCCGCATTCCTTTTTGCAGGACGGACGCGTAAACGGTACCATATTCCCCCGCATTTTCCTTCATGCTTTCATCTATGGTAATCACGCTTTCCCAGGTAAGTTCATAAACGCCCTGCCGTTTCTCCAATTTTTTCGGTTTCGGTAATAAATACATGGTATCCCTCCCATATCATTTCGTCAAGTACCGCAGTGCTCCCCGGCTACACCTGCAGTGCCCGCATTTTATAAAATTCACCCTGTTTCGCCATCAGTTCGTCATAACTGCCAAATTCCAACAGCCCGCCTTCGCCTACCACCGCAATCTTATCCGCATTGCGTATGGTGGAAAGCCGGTGCGCCACGATTAAAGTAGTCCGGTCTTTCACCAGCCGTTCCACGCTGTCCTGGATTTTCTTTTCGGAAATGGTATCCAGTGCGGACGTGGCTTCATCCAAAATAAGTATTTTCGGATCGCGCACAAAAGCCCTGGCAATGGAAATTCTCTGCCGCTGCCCGCCGGACAGGTTCGCCCCGTGCTCCGTCACCTTCGTCTCCACGCCCTCCGGCAGGGATTCAATAAAATCCTCCAGGTTCGCCGCCTTTATGATTTCCCTTAAAGTATCCCCGCTGATATCCGGCGCGCCGTATGTAATGTTTTCCCGGATGGTACCGGTAAACAGGATAGGTGTCTGCGGCACAACCGCAATATGCTGTCTGTAACTCCTAAGGTCAAAGGTACCGATATCCCTCCCGTCAATAAGAATCTGCCCGGAATTAGCCTTTAAAAACCCGATAACCAAATTCAGCACCGTGGTTTTCCCCGCCCCCGAAGCGCCCACAAAGGCTATGGTTTCCCCTGCCTTCACGGAAAAATCCATATGGCGGATGACCGGATGGTCCGCATTTTTAAACCGGAAGCAGACGTCACGGAACTCGATGTCGCCCTTTACTTCCTTTATTTTCTGCTTATTCCCCGTTTCCTCCACATCGGCGCAAAGCAGGATATCCCCCACGGAATTCACGGATTCCAGCCCTTTTGCAATCACCGGAAGCAGACCGATGATATTGCTGACCTGATTAACAATGGTGGAAAAATACGTTTGGTACATCACCACGTCGCCGGGCAGAATCTTCCCTTTTGCAGCCAAATACCCGGTAAAGGCAAGGCAGATGACCTGAAAGCTCTGGAATGCCACCCAACTGATGGAACCGAAATAAGACTGGATGATATCCAGCCGGAACCCCCGCTGCGCCACGTTTTTTAACTGCTCATCCAGCCGCGCCGTTTCCGTATCCTCAAGGGCATGCGCCCTCGTCACGGGAATCAGCTCCACCATTTCCATCACCTTAACCGAAGTCTCCTCCATTTCCTTACGGAAATCCCGGTTTCTGGCATTGATGCTTTTCTTAAATAAGTTCCGTATCAGCACCGCCACGGGAATCGTGGCGAGGAAAAACCAAAACACCGTCAGCGAAGACCCCAGCACCACGCCGAACGACACGACGATATTCAGGATAATGCTGAGTACCGAGATAAAGATTTGCGAGGAAAGCGTCTCTATCTGCTCCACGTCGCGCATAATCTTGGACTGTAAACGCCCCGACTGCATTTCATTGTGATACGTAATGGAAAGCTGCTGGAGTTTACGCACCATGGCGCTGCGCAGCCTGCACTCCACGTCGCGTATCACCTTGGAATAGCAGTACACATGAAAATAATTGGTCGGTACATTCTGTACAATCAACACAATCATCACTGCCGCATTGACACAAATATCACGCAGGGCATTCCCGCCGGGATCCGTGGCAATGTTAATGATGTTCGCCGTCACGATGGGAAGCACCCACACCGGCGAATGTTTAACGGCAAAAAACAGCACCGAAAGGAACAGCCTGAAATACTGTCCCTGATAAATCCCGATTAAAATTTTTAAACTGTTGTTTTCGTTCCTTTTAAAGCTCTGTACCAGCACATCTTCATCAATGTCCTTTTCCGTGGTGAGCTTTTCACGGAAAATATGTTCTTCCTGACCTGCCTTCATGGAAACCACCGCCTTTGCCTAATTTCTAACTTCCTCATAACATCGTCCCAATGACGTGTACCATGAAGTATATCATTTATTTATGGCGTTGGGTAGCGTATTCTTTTGGAAAAATATAATAATGCAATTCCTGGGGAAACTCCGTTATTTTCCATAGTTCTTTATTTTACACCTTATTTATCCATGATTTCATCCCAATCCCCAATGCCAATCAACGCCTTTACGCCTTCCGTGTATGCGCCCTCCTGCTCCGTATCCATATACCGGTATACTTCGTAAGCATATTTATGGGTACCGTCCACGTGATCGATACCAAGGTAAAGATGCAGCCGCTCTATTTCCTCCGCCGCATCCGTCTGTCTTGAAAAAAGGATGGCGTCAATATGCGGATTGGCTGCCGCCACCTGATACGCATATGCCATGGCTGCCGCCTGTTCCTCCTCCCCTTTGGAGGAAGTATAGCCCAGTTCGCTCAGCGTAATGGACCGCACTTCCCCGTTCCCGTCCAAAAACTCCTGCTGCCGCAGATAATCCGTCACCACCCGGAGATTCGCCATCGTCACCACCGGCGTATCCTCCGTATCCTTTACATAAATGGAAGGCTTCCATGTGCCGGTTTCGGACAGCGGCTTATTATACGGGTGGATGGCAAGTCCCCAGTCAATATTCCCTTCCTCCTTAATCTGCCGGTTAAATTCATCCAGCACTTCTTTCGCCCGGTAACTTTGGGTTAAAAGGTTCACCCGGTTCCACTGGTTATCCAGGGAAATATAAACCCGGCATGCGCTGTTTACGCTTTTGATGGAATGATAGAAAATGCGGTATGCCCGCACGTATTCCCGCACATAAGTTTCCAAATCCACATGCTCCATGTAATTCCATTCTTTCCTCGCATTAATCTCGTTTCCTATGACCCAGTTGGCGACCACGCCCCTCCCGTTCATCGTACCGGAATACCGCTCTGCGAGAAAAGTCCCGATTGCCGCCAAATATTCCGCCCCCTCCCTGTCACTTGCATTAAAGGCATAATAAGGCGGTTTACCAATCCCGGAACAGGACAGCGGATGCACCAGCCACGGATAGTCTTCCGAATAATCGTTTAGCAGGATTGCCGTTATCTCAATCTTCTTCTCCGTCAGCGTACGGAACACCAAATCGTATTCCGCCATAACGCGTCCGTTAAACACATAATCCTTTCCGTTGTAAGTATAATGGATTGCCTGGTAAATATCATCCTCCGGGTGTCCCAGGATACGGGAAAGCGGAATGTTATACGCCGCATGTTTCACGCCAAGGTCGTCTAATTCCGTGCTGAGCAGTTTCGCAGGATCGATGAGCAGCCCCTTCTTCGTGGACGGGCTCTCCCCGTTAAACGTAAACACCGCCGCTTCTCCCGGATTCGTCACATAATGGGGATGGCTTACCGCCAGGTATCCGCCGTCCTTTTTCACTGCAACGACAAATTTGCGAAGGAGGAGGGATTTTATTTCATCCGTTTCCACTTGAATTTCTGCTTTTTTTTCCAGTATATTTTCCATGTTCATTACAGTTTCCGCGGATTCCGCTTTCATGGAGTCCGTGGAAACCCCTGCCATTTCCCCCATTTCCAGCTTACGCAGATAAGAAGCATCCCCCGGAATTTCATCTTCATAAGGATGCAGGGCAAAAAGATAATAACAACCGTCACTGCTATCCGGGATCTCCTTCCCGATTACGAATTCCATCCTGATTTTCCCGCTTTCCCCGTCCAACAGGCATGAGGTAATGGTAACCGGAAATTCTTCTTCCCGCCGCTGCATACTCACCGGGACAGCCATTCCGCCATACAACAGCAGCCGCCACGCAACCGTACCAAGGACAAGAACTGCCGCCGCCAGGAGCGGAACCCTTATCCGATTTTTTTTCTTCCTTTTTTCCGTTTTCTCCCTGCCCGTATGCATTCCGTTATCATTCACCTGTCCTTCCATCTTAACTGTTCCATCCTAATTGTTCTATCCTAACAATCCTATCCATCCAAAACCTGCTACTTCCCACTCCCAATACCAAAATATAGTAACTAAAACCTTTTCCACATATAACAGTTCAGCCTGAAATGTTATGTTCGTGGGAGGACGCACGGGAGGGAGTTTTTTGGGGGGCGGCGGCAGCGGGATTGCCTGTCCCGGTTTTCCGTGCACTTTTTTCGGCTGGGAGTTTCTAAGCAG
>ERZ808054.616-NODE-616-length-29631-cov-4.244028_pt1 | contig 29631 bp, 24 predicted proteins | sample MGYA00380201_ERZ808054 | MGnify/ENA primary metagenome ERZ808054 (study PRJEB31490, sample SAMN06133419) | mouse gut metagenome | isolation source: Z5_2 | host: mice | place: China: Chengdu | collected 2015-05 ...
CAAGTGTGATAACAAGGCAGTTGAAAACATTGATGGCGTGAAGGGCGTATTCTTTGCTTCCGGACAGATGCAGATTATTCTTGGAACGGGAACTGTGAATAAAGTGTATGATGAATTCATCAAAATTGCAGGCGTCTCTGAGATGAGCAAGGATGATCTGAAGAAGGAGGCAGCGAAGAAAGCAAATCCATTTCAAAGGCTGATTAAAACAATAGGAGATATTTTTGTGCCGATTATTCCGGCAATCGTTGCCAGCGCCGTTTTGGGCCCGGTTTCCACCATGGTATTCAAAATGACCAACAATCCAACCGGCTCCGGTATGGGAACGGCAGGGCTGGTAGGACAGATTAATGCTTACCAGACGATGGTGGGGGAGGGCATGTCCTCCGGAATGGCTCTGTTCCAGATTGGACTGATGCATTTTGTGCTTCCTGCCGTGATTGCGTTTGCGGTTTCCGGATTTATGAGGAAAAAGAATTGGATTTTGGACGGGGATATGACGTTAAATGTTTAAATTTGTGTTACTTTTTGCCTCCAAGCCGGTTTCGGGGTGTTTTCGCACATATATGTGCGAAAATTCCGGGGGCTGCAGCGCCTTTGCATTGCGAAGCGTGTTACCGGTTATGGGGTGGGCAGTAACAAATTTTTAAACATTTATTACCAAATTGTTAAATAAAGTTGTGTTTCGCAAGTCACTTGTGGTAAAATAAGATAAGTTACTGGAGGTGACTTGTTATATGAGGCTTAATTTGCGGAAAAGTAAAACCAGCTATACAGTCATGATAATGTCTGATTCTGCCAAAAAGCATCATAGGGAATTCCACATCAGGGCAGGGGCGGTAGGCGCCGTATCGGTGTTTGCCTTTGCTTTGTTTGTCGCTGCCATCTGTTATGTGGTGTACAGTTCCATTACCTTGTCCGATTCCATGGAACGCAGCAGGAAACAGTTGGACCAGATTGCCCAGTTGAAAGAGGCAAACGAACAACTGGAACTGGAAAAGGGAGAACTGCAGTCCGAGATTGCCAAACTGGAGGAAACGGTTTCCATTTTAAGCGATACCGTGAACCAGAAGGTGGAAGCGGAGCAGGCACTGGAAGCGGAAAAAGAGGAGGAACATATCCCGAAGGGATTCCCCATGAGCGGTACGGCGCAGATCAAGGAGGAGACAAATGATGATGAGGCACAGATGCGTGCCAGTGAAGAACGGAAGGAAATCATCTTTTCTGCCGCGGCAGGAACCAATGTCATTTCTTCCGGTGCGGGAACCGTATTGTCGGTGGGCGAGGATGTGGAATATGGGAACCTCATCAGCATAGACCATGGCAACGGGTATGTTTCCGTGTACCGCAATGGCGGCAATCCAATGGTCAAGGAAGGCAACGAAGTGACGAGAGGGGCCATTCTGTATGTTATCGATGACGAAAATACGGATACCGGTTATAGTATCCGTAAGGACGATACATACGTGGACCCGATGGAATTAATCGAGATTAACGGATAAGTCAAGGAGGAGAGTATGTTGGGAAGAAAGACAACAGAACAGGTAAATGCCAAAATAGGCAGCATTATAGGCGCGGACATGGTGGTGGAAGGTAATATTAAAGCAACCGAGGCCATCCGCGTGGAAGGCAACGTAAAAGGTGACGTAAGTTCGGAAGGTACATTGGTGATCAGTTCCACGGGTAAGGTTATCGGAAACATCAAAGGGAACAACATCATGATTGCAGGCACCATAGAAGGCGATCTGCTGTCGGGCGGCAGGACCGAGGTGGCCTCCACGGGGCGGATTATCGGCAATATCCGTACCAAGAGCCTGATTGTGGATGAAAACGCGGTATTCCAGGGACAGTGTACGATGAATCCTGACGGCGGTATGCCCAGGGCGGCGATACCGATGGCATCCTTGGACAAAGACGAGGAAGACTGATACGGCGGATAACCGGAAGAAACGGGCGCCGGCGGAATGGTTGGACATTCCGCTGGCGTTTTGTTTGCGCGCCCGCCGGCGCACGTTTCCAACGGGTGCAAGTCCCGAATCCGCCCGGTAGTGGGAAGGATATAGCCGAAGGCAAGGGTGTCCATCGTGAGGTGGAATCTGAAGGAAGCCGGATGCGTGGAACATGCTAAGTATGACAGGAAAAGGAGGAATGAACGTTTATGACAGAAAACTTGGAAAACAATGTACCCAGATATTTGGTTATTGATTTCAGTTGCATGTTAAAAATGGAGAAACTCAAAAACAGATGTTCTTGAAATCAAGTCATTTTAATAGTATACTAGACGGAGGGTGTTTAAGGATTCCGGCGGGAAGCCGGTATAAGGGGTTTAAATGGTGAAACGGAACGATGTTTATTTGGCAGCGGCAGCATTGGCGGCAGCTTTTTTATTGTGGATGATACCCCGTGTTTTTTTCTCCGGGCAGGGGCAGCAGGTAACGGTGACCCGGGACGGGAAACCCATTGGGATTTACCCGCTGACGGAAGATACAGAACTGACTTTTACGGACGGAAACGGCGGGAAGAACCGGCTGGTAATCCGGGGCGGGGAGGCATATATGGAAGATGCGGACTGCCCGGACCGGCTCTGTGTGGGACAGAAAGCCATTTCCCGGAAAGGGGAATGCATCATATGTCTTCCGCACCGGCTCACCGTGGAGGTGACGGCAGGGGAAGAAGCAGGGGTGGATGCGGTGGCAGGGTAAGGAACGGTTCTTGAAACGGTTTCCGGGAAAAACAAGGAATGGGAAGGATATGGGAAACGGGAAAAAAACGGCTTATTTGGGTGTCCTTTTATCTTTTGCGCTGATTCTGTCTTATGTGGAATCACTGGTGCCTTTTTCGTTCGGAGTACCGGGCGTGAAACTTGGGCTTGCAAATCTGGCGGTGGTTCTTGTGCTCTACCGGTACGGGTGGAGGGAAGCCATCCTGCTAAACGTGATGCGGGTGGTGCTTGCCGGTTTTTTATTTGGAAACCTGTTTATGGTGATGTACAGTCTGGCGGGTGCGGTGTGCAGTTTCGCAGCGATGTGCGCGTTCAAAAAAACAGGAAAGTTCGGCATGGCTGGTGTGAGCATGGCAGGGGGAATTTTCCATAATGTGGGACAGGCGGCGGTTGCGGTTTTCGTGACGGAGACGGCAGGGGTGGTGTATTATCTTCCGGCGCTTATGGCGGCAGGGGTTGCGACAGGGCTGGTAATCGGGATTGCGGCCAGGGAGGTTACGGTATATGCCAAAAAGGCGTTTAAGAACGGGGAAGACGGATGAAAACGGGAAGTACGGCATCCGGTTCCGGGTACGGACGGCGGAGGATAAGAATAAAGGAGCAGGTACATTATGATTGCATATATAAAGGGTGAAATTACGGAGATTACGGAGGACAACCTGGTACTGGAGGCAAACCGCATCGGGTATAACATTAAGATTTCCACGGGGACGGCGGGGCGGCTGCCTGCGGTTGGGGAAGAAGTGAAGATTTATACGTATACCTATGTCAGGGAGGATGCGTTTTTACTGTATGGTTTTTTAACGAAAGATGATTTGGAAATTTTCAAGAAACTGATTACGGTTAACGGTATCGGTCCCAAAGGGGGGCTTGCCATCCTGTCGGTCATGACGGCGGATGACCTGCGGTTTGCGGTTATGGCAGGGGATGCCAAGGCAATCGCCAAAGCGCCGGGGGTGGGGATGAAGACGGCGGAACGCGTCATTCTCGATTTGAGGGACAAGGTGTCCATGGAAGATACGTTTATCCACAGGGAGGCAGTGCAGGCGAATACGGATGCCGGGGAAAATGACAGGGCGGCAGTGGCGCGCAAAGAGGCGGTGGAAGCGCTGGCAGCTTTGGGTTATTCCTCCACGGATGCACTAAAGGCGGTGAAGCAGGTGGAAATCGCGGAAGGGATGGAAGCGGAAGAAATTCTGAAACAGGCGTTAAAGAGGATGCTGTAATTTATGGATGTATGAGGTAGTGGAAACAAAGCGGACGGGTATGGGATAATATGGCGAAAAGAATGATAGAAACGAAGCTGACGGAAGAAGACGTTAAAATTGAGGGCTCGTTAAGACCCCAATGCCTGGAGGATTATATCGGACAGGCAAAAGTGAAGGAAAACCTGAAAATATATATTGAGGCGGCAAAACAGCGGCAGGATGCCCTGGACCATGTGCTGTTTTACGGACCGCCCGGTCTTGGGAAGACCACATTGGCGGGGATTATCGCGGCGGAGATGGGTGTAAACATGAAAGTGACCAGCGGTCCCGCCATTGAGAAACCGGGGGAAATGGCGGCAATCTTAAATAATTTACAGCCGGGGGACCTGCTGTTCGTGGATGAAATCCATCGGCTCAACCGTCAGGTGGAGGAGGTCCTGTATCCGGCGATGGAGGATTACTGCATCGATATCATGATCGGGAAGGGACCCACGGCACGTTCCATCCGGCTGGAACTGCCGAAATTCACGCTGGTGGGCGCCACGACACGGGCGGGGCTTCTGACGGCGCCCCTGCGGGACCGGTTCGGGGTCATCCACCGGCTGGAATTTTATTCGCCGGAAGAACTGAAATTGATTATCCTGCATTCCGCAAGGGTCCTTAACGTGGAAATAGAGGAAAAAGGCGCGGAGGAAATGGCGAAAAGGAGCCGCGGTACGCCGCGGCTGGCAAACCGGATGTTAAAAAGGGTACGGGATTTCGCGCAGATTAAGTATGACGGAGTCATAACGGAAGAAGTGGCACGCACGGCATTGGACCTGATGGAAGTGGACCGGATGGGACTGGACCATATCGACAGGAACATTCTGTTTATGATTATCGACAAGTTTAAGGGCGGACCGGTGGGGCTGGATACGCTGGCGGCATCCATCGGGGAAGATGCGGGGACTTTGGAAGATGTGTATGAACCGTTCCTGCTAAAAAACGGGTTTTTGAACCGGACACCCAAGGGCAGGGTGGCAACGGATTTGGCGTATCACCATTTAGGGCTTGAAATTCCGTCCTGATACCGATATAATAGATATTGTATATTGCGCGTTTGTGGAAAGGCATATTTTGTATGAAGGGAGTTTTCCCAAAGTCTGTATGGGACGGCAGGATTTTTTGGGGAAGGATGGGTGTGGAATGTCGGCAAAAACGGATACGGAAGTAATCATCGGAGGGAAGGTTTTTACCTTAAGCGGATATGAAAGTGAAGAATATTTGCAGAAAGTAGCGTCTTATATTAATAATAAGATGGCGGAATACGGAAAAGTTGACAGTTTCAGGAGACAGCCCCTCGATACGCAAAGTGTCCTGCTGCAGCTTAACATTGCGGACGACTATTTTAAGGCGAAAAAACAGATCAGTCTTTTGGAGGAGGAAATACAGAGCAAGGAAAAGGAACTGTATGATTTAAAGCACGAGCTGATTGCCTCCCAGATTAAACTGGAGAATACGGAAAAGAGCGTGAAATCCCTTCAGGACGAGTTAAACGAAAACGAGAAAAAAGTAGTCCGTATGGAAACCGAGTTAAAGGACCTGCGGGAACACCGTACCTCCAATGTGCGGGGCAGCGAAGGGGGAAACGCAGAGCAGCAAAACGGAAAGAAGCCGGTGGGCAAGAAGTAAGGAAAATGAAGGAAATGGAAGGAAAGTCAGGCTGTCTTAGGTTAGGAAAGGCAGCTTTTTCTGATGCACAGCCCCATGCAGTGGGAGTTGCTGCCATGGCGGCGCATGGGGCGCGCGGCAGGCAGGGGAAATTTTCCCCTGCCCGATTGTACTTTGGAGGTCTTAGGGAATGAAAAAAGTGGAACTGCTGGCGCCTGCCGGAAGCTACGAGGCATTTCTCGGTGCGGTACATGCCGGTGCGGATGCCGTGTACTTCGGCGGGAAGAAATTCGGCGCCAGGGCATATGCGGATAATTTTACGGAGGAAGAAATAAGGAAAGCGCTGCGGTACGCCCATGTGCATGGGAGGAAGATGTACCTGACGCTGAATACTTTGGTGAAAACAAGGGAATTTGGGGAAATCCATGATTATCTGCTGCCTCTCTATGATGCGGGACTGGACGGGGTGATTATCCAGGACCTCGGCGTGTTCCATGCCGTGGGGGAATGGTTTCCCGGCCTGCCGCGCCATGTGAGCACGCAGATGGGCATAACGGGTGTACATGGGGCGCGGTTTTTAAGGGAGCTTGGCGCGGAGCGCATGGTACCGGCGAGGGAATTGTCCTTAACGGAGATTATGGAAATGAAGAATGCCCCCGGCCTGGAAGGAATGGAATTGGAAACGTTCATCCACGGTGCCATTTGTTACTGTTATTCCGGCCAGTGCTTATTCAGCAGCATGATTGGAGGGCGCAGCGGAAACAGGGGCAGGTGTGCCCAGCCCTGCCGCCTTCCCTACCAGCTGGACGGGGAAAACAGGGAATCTTACCCGTTAAGCCTTAAGGATATGTGTACGGTGGAAATCCTACCGGAATTAATCCGGGCTGGAATCGATTCCCTGAAAATTGAGGGAAGGATGAAAAGCCCGGAATATGCGGCGGGCGTGACATCGGTTTACCGTAAATACATCGACCGGTATTATGGGAATCCGTCCGCAGAATGGACGGTGGAACCAAAGGATATGGAAAAACTGCGCGCCCTGTATATCCGCAGCGGCATCAGTGAAGGCTATTACCACAGGGCAAACGGGCGGGAGATGATAACACTTGACAATCCTGCTTATTCGGGGCGTGACGGGGAACTGGCGGAATGGGTCAGGAAAGAATACCTGGAAGGGGATTTCCGTCTGCCCGTGAAGGCAAGGGCGGTGTTGGAAAAGGGCGCTCCCGCTATGCTGACCCTTCGTTTGGAAGGGGATGTTTCCCGTGAGGTATCCGTGACGGGAGAAACCGTGCAGGAAGCAAAGAAGCAGCCGCTGGATGCGGAATCGGTGAAAAAGCAGTTGGGGAAAAGCGGGAACACGCCGTTTTGCGTGGAAGATACGGATATGGCAATCGAAATGGAAGGGGACGTGTTCCTTCCGGTAAAAGCGTTAAACGACCTGCGCCGCAGCGCCTGCAGCAGACTGGAAGATGCCGTCATTGCCGGATACGGATTGGATTACCCGTCCCGCAGGAATTACGGCGGGGAGAAGGCGGAGTCCGGGAGTGGGGGCGCAGGGGAAATGCAAACGGGAGAAGCAGAATCCGGGAATCCCGGAACCGTCCGGCGGAAACGGGGCGGAACGGAAATGCGGTTCAAGGAGGGCGGCAGGAAGACGCAGGGGAAGTACGGCATCCATGTATCGGCGCTTACAAAAGAACAATGTATGGCGGCGGTGAACCATAAAGTGGAACGGCTTTACGTATCTTCCGGGCTGTGCGGCGGGGAACCGTGGCTTTGGGACCTGAAGGAACGGTGCGGCGGGGAAACAGGGATTTATTTGGCACTGCCTTATATCACCAGGGCAAAGGACCGGGCATTTTTGGAGCGCATGGAACGGTTGCTTGGGGGTACGCTTTTTGACGGCGTGCTTGTGCGGAATCTGGAAGAATGGTATTGGCTTGCGGAGACATTTGGAAAAGAAGTGTCTGGAAAGGGATGGGACAGGCAAGTGGTTTCCGATGCCGGACTTTACCAGTGGAATCCTCAGGCAGCAGGGGTGTTCGGGGAATTTGCCGTGGAACATTACCTGCCCCATGAGCTGAATATCCATGAAATGCGGGAACTGGTGGAAGCCACGCCGGAAACGGAGTGGGCGGCGGCGGTCTACGGCAGGATTCCCATGATGGTAACTGCCAACTGCATCGTGAAAACAGGTACGGGCTGTCTGCCGTATACTGGCAGGCGGGAAGCCTTTGTGCCGCTGACGGACCGGTACCGGAAGGTATTTCCGGTTTATACGGACTGTGAACACTGTTATAATGTGGTTTACAATTCCCTTCCCCTGTCGCTGCACCAGGACATGGGTAAGCTCACGGGGATGGGAATTCATCATTTCCGTTTGGATTTTACGACAGAAATTGGTAATGATGTAGATAGGGTGGTTTCCTATTTTCAAGGACTGTTAAAAGGAAGCGGGGAAATACCTCCCTATCGGGAGTATACGAAAGGGCATATGAAGCGGGGCGTGGAATAAGCCTGCGTGCGGCAGGCGGAAAGAAGGAGTACGGAAAGGAACATGGAATTATATATCACCGAACTATCCAAATATGTCATTACCATGCTGATGGCATTATATGCATATGAATCCTTTGCGGTATTCCGTTACCAGGAGGAAGAACGCCGGAGCGGGATTTATACAAGGCAGAACTTCCTGATGCTCTTGATCCATTTTTCCTGCTTTCTGGTTATCTGTTTTGAAACGGGGGACATGAGCTACCTGTTTTTCTATGCGTTCCAGCAAGCGGTGCTGTTCGCTACGGCGGTGTTGTTCCATATGGTGTATCCGGGGGCGAACCGGTTAATCGTCAATAATATGTGCCTGCTGCTCAGCGTTGGATTTGTCATGCTGACAAGGCTTTCTTATGAGCGGGCGGTCAGACAGTTTGTCATTGCGGCGGTATCCATTGCGGTGGTGATGGTGATTCCCTTTTTTGTCCATAAACTGAAATTTCTAAAAAGCCTGACATGGGTTTATGCATTTGCCGGGATTGCGGCACTGACGGTGGTGCTTGTGCTTGGAAGCTATACTTACGGCTCCAAGATTTCCTATACCGTTGCAGGCGTGACTGTCCAACCGTCGGAATTTGTGAAGATTATTTTTGTATTCTTCCTTGCCAGTATGCTTTGCGGTTCCGCTTCGTTTTTACAGGTCTGCCTGACTGCCGTGGTGGCGGGAATCCATGTCGTCATACTGGTGTTTTCCAAGGATTTGGGAAGCGCGCTGATATTTTTTGTGGTTTATGTGCTGATGGTGTTTGTGGCGACGGGGAATCCACTGTACCTGTTGGCGGGGACAGGAGGAGGAGCGGCGGCTGCCGTGGCAGCTTACCGGATGTTTTCCCATGTGCAGGTGCGTGTCCAGGCGTGGCAGGACCCGTGGAGCGCCATCGATACGGGAGGCTATCAGATTACCCAGTCGCTGTTTGCCATCAGCAGCGGCGGCTGGTTTGGGCTTGGACTGTTCGGGGGGACGCCCCAGTCCATCCCTTTTGTGGAGGCGGATTTTGTTTTCTCCGCCGTGGCAGAGGAGCTGGGCATCCTGTTTGCCATGTGCCTGATACTGGTGTGCGTCAGTTGTTTCCTAATGTTTATGGACATTTCCATGAAACTGAACGACCGTTTCTACCGGTTGATTGCCTTTGGGCTTGGTGTTACTTATATTTTCCAGGTTTTCCTTACCATCGGGGGCGGCAGTAAATTCATTCCGCTGACCGGTGTGACGCTGCCCCTGATTAGTTACGGGGGAAGTTCCGTGCTGACCACGCTGGTCATGTTTGCCATTGTGGAGGGACTTTGCATGGTGAAAAAAGATGAGGAACATGAGGTAAGGATTGGCGGAAAGGGAAAAAAGGCGGGACGGAAAAAAACGGAGCCGAAAAATGCGGATTGGAAAAATACAGGAAAGGCGCGCGGGGAAAGCAGGCAGGAACGGGGGGATGCGGATGGCATGGAATAAAGACGGTAATGCGGGCGGCGGAAAAACCGGTAAAAAGGGAAAAAGGGACAATAAGGAAAAAATAAAAAAGACGGAAACGAAGAAAAAAAATAAAAAAATGCAAAATGCCCCGATTGTGGCGGTGGCATATTTTTTCGTGGCAGTGTTTCTTGGCATGATGGTTTATATCTGCCAGTATTCCATGTCCCACAGGCAGGAGTGGATGAACAACAGCTATAACGGCAGGCAGCAGATGCTGACGGCAAAAAACGTGCGGGGGACGATATATGCGGGAAGCGGTGAGGTGCTGGCCAAAACCGGTACGGACGCAGAAGGCAGGGAGGTGCGGGAGTATCCGTACGGCAACATGTTCGCCCATGTGGTGGGTTATGCTACCAACGGGAGGGCGGGGGTGGAAGCCCTTGGCAATTATTACCTGATCCAGTCCAGCGCCCCGTTGTCGGAGAAAGTGTTAAACGAAACGGCAGGGGAAAAATATAAGGCGGACGATGTTTACACCACACTGGACGTTAACCTGCAGGAAGTCGCCTATAAAGCCATGGGCGTTTACAGGGGTGCGGTGGTGGTGACGGATATTTCCACGGGAAGGATACTGGCGATGGTTTCCAAACCGGACTTTGACCCCAATGAAATCGGTACGGTATGGGACCGGCTGGTGGAGGATAAAGAGAGCGGCGTTTTACTAAACCGTGTTACGCAGGGGATGTATCCCCCCGGTTCCACGTTTAAAATCGTGACAGCGTTGGAATACATCAGGGAGAATCCCGATTCCTACCAAAATTACGGGTTTTTGTGCAATGGGAGTTATTCCGACGGGCCGGACAGGATTAACTGTTATCACGGGACCAGCCATGGACAGGAAGATTTTGCCCTGGCTTTTGCCAAGTCGTGCAATGCCGCTTTTGCCGATATCGGCATAAAACTGGACAAAGGGAAATTCCAGGATACCTTAAAGGAACTGATGTTTAACGGCGATCTGCCCTTGGACATGAATTACAATAAAAGCCGCATCCAGGTAAGCGGGGAGTCTTCCAACGGGGAAATGATGCAGATTGCCATCGGACAGGGAACCACGGGGATGTCGCCCATGCACCTGAACATGATTACCAACGCCATAGCTAACGGGGGTGTGCTGGTCCCCCCCTATTTGATTGAGCGGGTGGAAAACAGCGCAGGCACGGTAGTCAAACAGTTTTCGGCGTCTCCCGGAAGGCAGTTAATGTCGGAGCAGGAGGCGTCGGCATTAAAGGAACTGATGCAGGGCGTGGTGGAAGAAGGCACTGCCAGCCGTTTAAAGGGGCTGTCCTATACGGCGGCCGGGAAAACGGGGTCGGCAGAATACAGTAACGTGAAAGAGGAATCCCATGCATGGTTTACCGGATTCGCCCCCGCAGAAGAACCGCAGATCAGCGTGACGGTCATCATTGAAGGGGCGGGAAGCGGCGGGGATTATGCTGTGCCGGTTGCAAAGAGGATTTTTGACGCCTATTTTGGGGTTTAGGGGGCATTATATATTTACTTTTTTGGAAAAAACATGTATAATTGCAGACGGGAAAGAATGTGTGGGATGTGCGGGCGCGGAACCTTTGTGCGGAACATGCATGGCGATATATGCGCGGCTTTTTGGCCGGGCAGGACAAACAAAATAAAGGAGAGAGTGACATGGGCAAGAAACCAACAGTTTTAATGATTTTGGACGGTTACGGACTGAACGAAAGGAAAGACGGCAATGCCGTGGCGCAGGCCAATACGCCGGTGATGGACCGTCTGATGCGGGAATGTCCTTTTGTGGAGGGAAATGCCAGCGGTATGGCGGTAGGGCTGCCGGACGGACAGATGGGCAATTCCGAAGTGGGGCACCTGAACATGGGCGCAGGGCGCATCGTATACCAGGAACTGACGAGGATTACGAAGGAGATTCAGGACGGTACGTTCTTTGAGAATCCGGCGCTCATGGATGCGGTAAACAATTGTAAGGCAAACGATTCCGCACTGCATCTGTTCGGGCTTGTGTCCGATGGCGGCGTGCACAGCCACAATACCCATATTTACGGGCTGTTGGAGATGGCGAAGCGGAACGGGCTGTCGAAGGTATACGTTCATTGTTTCCTGGACGGCAGGGATACCCCGCCGGAGAGCGGCAAGGGCTTCGTGGAGGAGCTGGAAGCCAAAATGAAGGAAACCGGCGTCGGCGAAGTGGCATCCGTTATGGGACGTTATTATGCCATGGACAGGGATAACAATTATGACAGGGTGAAACTGGCGTATGACGCGCTGACCAAAGGGGAAGGGCTGGAAGCGGCAGGAGGTCCTGCCGGTATTGCGGAGTCCTACGAAAGGGGCGAAAGCGATGAATTCGTGAAACCGACGGTTGTGGTAAAGGATGGCGCTCCGGTGGCAACAATCCAGGATAAGGATTCGGTGGTATTTTTCAATTTCCGCCCCGACCGCGCAAGGGAAATTACCAGATGTTTCTGTGACGATGAGTTTACGGCATTTGACAGGGGGAATCGGCTGCAGCTTACGTATGTATGCTTTTCCGATTATGACCCGACCATTCCCAACAAGGAAGTGGCGTTCCATAAAATTGCCGTTACCAATACATTCGGCGAATGGCTTGCGGCAAACCATATGACGCAGGCAAGGATTGCGGAGACGGAAAAATACGCACATGTTACGTTTTTCTTCAACGGCGGGGTGGAGGAACCCAATGAGGGGGAGGACAGGATTCTTGTGAATTCCCCGAAGGATGTGGCGACCTATGACTTAAAACCGCAGATGAGCGCCTACGAGGTATGTGACAAGCTGGTGGAAGCCATTAAATCCGGTAAATACGATGTGATTATCATTAACTTTGCAAACCCGGACATGGTAGGACATACCGGCGTGGAAGCAGCGGCAATTAAGGCCGTGGAAGCCGTGGACGAGTGCGTGGGCAAAGCCGTGGAAGCCGTTAAAGAAGCGGGCGGCACGATGTTTATCTGCGCAGACCATGGCAATGCGGAGCAGTTGGTGGATTACGAAACGGGCAATCCGTTTACTGCCCACACAACGAATCCGGTGCCGTTCATCCTGGTGAACTATGATGAGGCATATACGCTGCGGGAAGGCGGATGCCTGGCAGACATCATTCCAACCTTGATTGAAATGATGGGTAGGAAGCAGCCGGAGGAAATGACGGGAAAATCCTTGTTGATAAAGAAATAAAAAAATCTTTTTTGGAAAACAAAAAAACGGCGGCTTTGATTTACCAAAAGCCGCCGTTTATCAATTGGCTTGTGAAAATATGGGATGATTGTGGAAAGGACAAATTTTTATTTTCTAAATTAGACGGAGGAAAGACGGAAAGTGAAGTATTGTGAATTGAGTTACGTTTGGAAAAGAATATATGAATCAGAATGGAAATCACTTTGTCATAAAAGCAAAGCAATAGCAGCTGTAATTGTTGATCAAAATGGTAAGATTATTTCAGAAGGAAGAAACAAAATCGGAGAACAGGAAATTTTAAATCCAAGAGTGGCTCATGCAGAAGTGGAAGCAGTCAGAAATCTTGATGTAGCAAAATATCCATATGTTAAGTTATATACATTATATACAGCACTTGAACCGTGTCCGATGTGTTTAGGTACTCTTGTAATGGGTGGAATTCGGAATGTAGTAATTGGTGCACATGATGACCATGGTGGAGCCATTGAACTCATTGAAAAAAGTAAATTCTTATTGTCAAAAAAAATTACAGTAACATGGATGCCGCAATTTTATGGTGAAATACAAAGAGGTTTGCAGACAGTTAAAGAACTGCTTTTCAATGAAGATAAAGATAAACTTGAAAGGATTCTGGCTGACTTTTCTGTGTATAATTCCCGTGGTGTAGATGCTGCTAAAACATTAGTTAATTCAGGATTGTTTAATGATAAGCTACCGGAGCATTATGACATTGAATATATTTTTAATCGTATGAGCGAAATAATAGAAGAACGGTATGAAATCCTGTCGGATGAATAAAACAGGCGCATTCGTGGAAAAATAAACATTATTTTTCATGGGGATAAACATATGCATAATTCTTTTTATGGCTGGTATTTGAAATGTCAATCCGATACACAGACTTTAGCGGTAATACCTGCGGTCCACGGCGCAGGGAATAAACGTACCTGTTCTATTCAGGTAATCACGGAGCATAATGCCTGGGCGGTTACATTCCCGGCAGATTCATTCCAACGGACACGAAAGAATATTATTATCGGGGATAACCGGTTCGGTGAAAAGGGGATTCGTCTGGCAATACACACACCGCAGCTAACCATCAGGGGAAAATTGGATTTTGGACCGCTTTTCCCGTTAAAATATGATATTATGGGACCGTTTGCGTTAGTGCCGTTTATGGAATGCCGCCACAGCGTGTGGAGTATGCGGCATACGGTTATGGGAAATGTATGTATCAACGGACAAAACTATTCTTTCCGGAATGCCAGGGGATATTGGGAAGGAGACCGGGGCAGCTCATTCCCTAAAAAGTATATATGGACGCAATGTTTTTTTGCAGGTGGGGCTTTCATGCTGTCAGTGGCGGATATACCCATGGCAGGCATTCATTTTACCGGTATGATAGGCGTTGTATTATGGCGGGGGAAAGAGTACAGAATCGCTACTTACCTGGGGGCGAGGGTTGTTCGAATCGAAAACAATATGATCCGGGTTATACAGGGGAATCTGGAGTTGGATGTCCGGCTGCTGGAAACATCCGGAAGACCCCTTAAGGCTCCGGTGAAGGGAGACATGGTAAGGACAATCCGCGAAAGTGCATCCTGTCTGGCTTTCTACCGATTCCGCAAAGGGGGCTGTACCCTGTTTGCTTTTGAAACAGACAGGGCCTCTTTTGAGTTTGAATATTTTTCATAGCTTTCCGTCCCACATGTTTTTGTACCCGTCTTCAGTGATGATTTCCCTGTTATAAATCCCGACGCCGACATCGGCCAGTAATTGAACGGCCGGACTTGTCTTATGGTACGCTCCGTGACCGGCAGGCTTGAAATGTGAAAGAAAATCCGATATGATGGGAAAAGGAAATGGTTTATGCCAAACTGCCGGATGTTGTCAGGTTATGTTAGGTTGTCAGGGAAAGAAAGGACGGATGGAAAGCATGGAGAGGAAAGAAGAGGATATCAGGAGAATTTTTGAGATACTGGAAATCGGGGTTACGAAGGACGAGGAAGGAATCCGGGCGGCTTACCGGGGAAAACTGGTATCGGTAAACCCGGAGGATAACCCGGAAGGTTTTAAGCGGCTGCGCGAGGCTTATGAGAATGCCCTGGACTATGCGAGGCAGGAAGAAGAAGGAACGGGGGAGCCGGATGGACCGGTGGGGCTGTTCTTACAGGAAGTGGGGGAAGTGTACCACAGTCTGCCCAAAAGGCTGGACGTGGCAGAGTGGGAACGCCTTCTGCAGAAGGATTTGGTGGATGATTTGGAGCTGGGGGAGGAAACCAAGTGGGCATTCTTCCGCTACCTTTCCGAATATTTCCGGCTGCCGGTATACATTTGGCGTATTTTGGACCGTATATTCGGGATAGTGGAACACCAGGAGGAATTTAAGGAACACCTGCCGGAGAACTTTGTTTATTACATGGCGGGAAAATGCGGGGAAGGAGCGGAAAAGTCGGATTTTCCCTATGAAAAGTTAAAAGGACCGGACCATGCGGATTACGATGCTTTTATCCAAAATTATGCGGCGCTGACGGGAATCACCGGGGAAGACGGGGAGGAAGGGGACGGCTGGTTAAAGGAGATGGGGCAGAAAATTGCCCTTATGGACACGCTTGGCATCTCCCATCCATGGTATGGGATGGAGAAGGCGCGGTATGCGCTGTTTTGCGGAAGGGAAGAAGATGCGGAGCGGATGGTCCGGGAATTATGGGAAGACGGGGAGAATGAAGACCGCCGGATGCTTCTTGCCGGTACGTATATCATAAGAAAATGCGGAAAAGAGGAAGAAGCTGCCGGGATTTACCGGGAACTTTTGGAAAAAGGGGATTTAGAGGATAACGACGCTTATTCGGTACATATAGCGCTGGCGGAAATCTGTGCGGCAAAGAAAGAGTGGAGGGATGCCAAGGAACACGCGCAGGATGCCAGACGGATATATAATACGCAGAAAGCGGCGGAACTGCTGCAGGAATATAATGAGCGGGTGATTGCCCTCTATGACGGGGAACGTGCCGGACGGATTACCGAGGAGGAAGGCGTACAGTTGGCATGGTGTTATGTCCAAAATGACCGTGCGGCGGAAGGCTTGGAATTTTTTAAGGAACATCCGGTGCTGGATGCGGATAAGGCGGACTGCCACAGGGCGAAGGCGGTTCTGTACATGGCGGGGGAATGCGCGGAGGAAGCGGGGAAGGAAGCGATCCTTTGGCGTCAGTGCATGGAAAAGGAAGGGGAGGAGTCCCCATACCGGATGGCGCAGAGCCATGAGTGGGAAGGAAATGCCTTAAAGCAGCGTTATCTTAAGGCGGTGGAACTGGAAGAAGAACCGGAATCGGGACAAGAATCGGAACGGGAATCGGAACAATGGAAAGCGCAGACATTGGCGGCATATGAAGAAGCCATCGCCATCCAGCCGGAAGAAATCGATTTCAGGATGGCAAAGCTGATGTTTTTGCGGGATTTCAAAGATTACGAACAGATGCTGGAAACCTGTGAAAAGATTAAGGAGCTGGACCGGGGGTATTTTTGGGCATATTTTTATGCACAGGAGGCTTATGAAGGGCTTGGGAAGGCGCAGGAGGTCGTGGATACCTTTTACGAAGCGAAGGAAATCTATACAGGGATGCCGGAGATCTTTGAGCGTGCGGTGCGGGTATTTTACGAATACGGGCAATTTGGCGAGGTGCGGAGTATTTTGGACCAGGCGCAGGAAGCGGAAGTGGAAAGTCCATACTTAAAACTGCGCAGGCTGGACCTGATGCGCCGTGCGGCAGAGGATGAGACAGCTTTGCGGGAGGCGGATGCCTATGCCGGGAATCTGATCCGGGAACTGGAGGAAGAAGCGGAAAAAAGCGGCGGGGAAAATCTGTCCCCGCAGCTAAAAAAAATACTGTCGGAAGCCTATCTGCAAAGGGCGTATATCCATGACGAGCCGGATGCCGGGGAATTCTGTCTGGAGGAGGAAATGGAACAGTGGACCAAGCGGGCGGTGGAATTGGACGACAACCTGCGCAACCGCTATTTCCTCGGACGCTATTACGTGGAATACGGGGAGGATGCCAAACCGGCATACGAACACCTGAAAGTCTGTGAGGAGCGGGGCATGGATTACGAATGGATGTACTATTACATGGCACGCAGCCTGGAGGATTTTGAACGGTGGGACGAAGCCACGGAATATTACGTGAAGGCGCATGAAAAAAACCCGGAGGAATTCGATTTTATATGGCGGATCGTATGGCGCTACCGTTGGAAATATTCCTGGTCGGGGCAAAAGGAATATTATGATAAAGCCATGGAATACCTGAACCTGCATTTGGAGAAATTCGGGGGAAATCCCAGGGAGCTTTGGCAGCTTTCGGATCTTCATGCCAGAAACCATGAATATGGATTGGCGCTGGAAGAAATCGAACGGGCATTAAAGGAAGCCACCCAAAGCAGGAACTGGGGGCACAAGGCATTTTTACTGGAGATGCTGGGCCGCAGGGACGAGGCGGTTGCATATTACCGCAAAGGGCTGGAAGCAGGCTGGGAAAAGGGGGAGGACTATAATTACGCCCATTCCCAGATGCACGACTACTTCTGTGAAACCCGCCAGTACCGGAAAGGGCTGGAGTGGTTTTTGGAAATGGACGGACAGCTTAAGACGGAAGAACGGCGCAGGAAAAATCTTGGGTATATCCGTTATTACTATATGCGGTTCCGGGAATGGGAGCAGGCGCTCGATAATATTGTGCAGCTTTACGGCGGTACCTCCCTTACGGAATACGTATGCGATAACTGGGAGAAGGAAGGAGCCCGTATCGACGATCTTTTGGATTTGTACCAAAAATTTTTAAGCGGGGACGAACTGCGCCAAAAGGCGGAGGAAGCCCAGGAGCTTTTGGAAGGAAAAGGGGCAGGGAAGCTGAAAGAAGACCACGATGGGAAGGCAAGCGCGTATATGCAGATTGCCTACTGTTATGCCGATTTCCTGATGGAGCAGGAAAAAGCGGCGGTTTTTTTCCAAAAAGCCATCGAACACCGGAAGCTGGCGGAGAAAGGAATCGATTCCGGCGATTACCGCACCGCCCTTATGGAGCTCATGCAGTGCTATTGGCGGCTGGGAAATTTGGACGGCGCAAGGGAATGCAAGGAACGCTATTTGGAAAGCCAGGGTGAGTTTTACAAGGAATGCAAAGACTTGGGAAGGAGCGTGGAGGAATTGTTTGCCGGGGACTGCTCCAACGGCAGGGGACACGCCTACCATTTATTCCTGATGCATTATTACTGCGGGGAGTATGAGGAAGCCGGAAAGTACCTGGAACGGATGGAAAAGTCCCCGTGGTGTTGGAACTGTACGCGGAAGGAATGTACGGAAGAATGGGAGCTGAAAGGATATATGGCGCTGTACCGGGGAAGCACGCAGGAAGCCATAGGGTATTTCCGCCGCGCGGTGGAAACCAGCAGCAGGGGGAATGAGGATGCGGAGAAGGAGCTTCGGATTTTGGGCGTGGATCTTATGACGCTGACTCAAATTTAAAAAAGAGGAAGGGGCAAATACCGGATATTTGTTATGTACAGACGGACGCATGGACGGGAAAATGGTGTAATGCGGCATTTCTTTTTTGATATCCAGCGGAAGCCGGGAGCACAAACCGGGCAGGGGGGTGTGCTCCTGGTTTTTGCGTCCGCACTCACCCACGAACACAACATTTCAGGCTGAACTGTTACATCATATGCAACGGGTTTACCGTTTTTCTTGACAATCCAGGTTCCATACTGTATGCTAAGTGTATTAGTTGTGATAATACACAATACACGAATAAGTCCAGGGAACAGAAAGGAGCGCGTATGATCATTTTGGACTACAAGGATGCCCGTCCCATATATGAGCAGGTTGTGGAGAAGTTTAAACTCCTGATTTTGAAGGGCGTACTGACCAGGGACGAACAGATGCCTTCCGTGAGAAGCCTTGCGATGGAGCTGTCCATCAATCCCAATACGATCCAGAAAGCCTATGCGGAGCTGGAACGTCAGGGATATATTTATGCCGTGAAGGGAAGGGGAAACTTCATTTCCGACAGTGTCAATCTGCTGCAGGAGAAAAAGGAGGAACTGAAAGGGCGGCTTAAGGAGCTTTACCGGGAAGGAATGGAGCTTGGCATGACGAAGACGGATTTTATGGAATGCCTTGGGCAGTTGGAAGGATGAAAAGAAGAAACGGAGGGAAGGAAGGGAATGATAGAAATTAAAGAGCTCAGTAAATCCTTCGGGGACATACTGGCGGTGGACCGGATCAGTGTGACCGTGAAAGAAAATACCCTGTTCGGGCTGATCGGCACAAACGGCGCCGGGAAAAGCACGGTGCTGCGGATGGTGGCAGGGGTTTTGAAGGCGGACGGCGGGACGGTAACCGTGGACGGGATTCCCGTATTCGACCATGTGGAGGCGAAGGAGAAAATCTTTTTCATTGCGGATGAACCTTATTTTTTCGCCAATGCAAATGCCGTGGAAATGGAGAAATATTTTTCCACGGTTTACGCGGGATTTCGCAGGGAGGATTTTTATACTTACCTGGAGAACTTCGGGTTGGATAAAAGGAGGAAAATCAATACGTTTTCCAAAGGGATGAAAAAGCAGCTTGCCCTGCTTTGCGGAATCTGTTCCGGTACGGAGTACCTGCTCTGTGACGAGACGTTTGACGGTTTGGACCCCGTGATGCGGCAGGGAATAAAAAGTATTTTTGCAAACGAAATGGAAAGCCGGGGGCTGACGCCGGTCATTGCCTCCCACAACCTGCGGGAACTGGAAGACATCTGTGACCATGTGGGATTGTTACATAAGGGCGGCGTTCTGCTGTCCAAGGATTTGGAAGACATGAAATGCAATATCCAGAAGATTCAGTGCGTGTTCCGCACACCCGAAGATGCCGGGAAGGCATTGGAGGGGATGGAAGTCATGAAACGGGAAGAAAGGGGTTCTTTGCATACCCTGACGGTGCGCGGTGGACGGGAGGAAACCATTGCACGCTTTGCGGCGGTGGATACCGTATTTTTCGAGGCGCTTCCCCTCTCTTTGGAGGAGATATTTATCAGTGAAACGGAGGTGGTCGGCTATGATGTCAAAAAACTCATTTTGGGCTGACATAAGGGAAAACAATAAACGGAGGATTTGGTTGTGGCTGGTATCGTGGCTGTTTTGGTTCTTTTATTATCCGGTGGGTATGCTGATGCTGATGAGCCGGACGAAGACCCATAACCTGATCGGCGAACTTCCGCCGGATGAGGCTGGGCAGCGCCTTTTGGAAGCGGCAAATGAGTGGCTTTCCTTTCGGGGGGTGCTTTATGTCATTACCGTTGTGGCAGCGGTCCTGATTGCCATTCAGGGATTTTCTTATTTGTATAAGCGGCAGAAGGTGGATTTTTATCACAGCGTTCCCGTTAAAAAGTCCAGACGGTTTACGGTGATTTACTTAAACGGCGTATTTATTTTCTTTGTGCCTTATGCGGTCAGCCTGCTGTCTGCCATTGCAGTCGCAGGGATGAACGGCGCATTGGACGGGAAAAACGGTGCGGCGGCGGTGTTTTCGGCCCTGCTGTCCGTGATACTGTTTTTGGGAACTTATGCCTTGGCGATTGTGGCGGTGATGATGACCGGAAACCTGATCATTACCGTTTTTGCCGCCGGTATCTTTATGGGATATGAAATGGTGGTGCGGGCGCTGGTGATTGCCTACCGCATGACATTTTACCGTTTTTACTGCGGGGAGTCCGTGGAAGAACCCCTTTTTTTAACGGCTCCCGTCTTCCAGGTACTTTGGTATGAAGCCGGGGAACGGGAAATCTGGTCGGATCATCTGGAGCGTTTGCTGGTCGGTATACTGCTGGCAGTTGTCTATACGGGAATTGCATGGTTTTGCTATAAAAAACGCCCGGCGGAAGCGGCAGGGAAATCGATGGCATTTCCGAAAACAAAGGCAGTCATAAAGGTTCTGCTGGTGGTTCCTTTTGCATTGGGGACGGCGCTTTTGATCATGAATTTAATCGGCGACATGCCTTACGGAATGATGGTATTCGGAATGGTGATGGCAGTCGTTTTGGGAAGCGGCGTCATAGAGGTTATTTACGAAATAGATATCCGGGCGGCGCTTCGGAAGAAATACCAAATGCTTATTTCCGGTGCTGCGGTGGCGGTTATTTTCCTGGTTTACTGTTTTGACCTGACCGGTTTTGACAAATGGGTGCCGGATCCGGAGAAGCTGGAGGATACGGTAGTCATATTCCGGGATGATAGATACCGGAAATCTTATTATGATGAAAATCTGGATTATACCTATGCCGTTGATTATTTTCTGTCCAAAGACGGTATTGCCGATACGGAGGCAATCTGCGCCCTTTCCGGGAAAAAACAGGAAGGAGGTTCCATATGGTGTACCATGGCGTACCGGATGAAAAACGGGAAGGTGGTATGGCGGGAGTTTGCCGTGGACAGTGGGGAGGAAGAACTGTTAAACCGGATTATGGGAAGCAGGGAATACCGGGAAGCCGTCTGCCAGTTATATGACGATGCCATATATGCGAAAATGAAGGAAGAAGAAGTTTATTCTTTCGGGTATCAATGCTTTTGGGAAGTGCCGTTGGAGAAAGAGGATATGGATGAATTCCGGGAGGCATACTTAATGGACAGGGAAAATGCTGATTATTCCACCTTTAAAAATGAATTAATATGCGGGGAAGTTTCCTACCGGACGCAGCGTGACGTAGAGGATGAGGATGGCAGAATGACTACGTATATCGAATTTGATTATGATATTTATCCTTCTTACCGTAATACCCTGGCATTTTTAGAGGAAAAAGGCGCGTATGATGCCGGTCTTATCCATGCGGACGAAGTGGAATCCGTCACGGTAACCAATTACCACCGGGAGATGTATGACAGGCTGGAAGAAGACGGAATGCCGGAGGATGAGGTGTATTTGGAACGCCGCAGGGAAACCTATGCCGTGACGAAGGAGTTTACACAGGAAGACCAGATTGAGGAATTGCTGCAGGCGGTATATCCTGTTTCTATGGATAACCGGTGGAATACGGAAGACACATTCAGCAATGATTATTCCGTGTCAGTGCGCTTTAAGGATTCGGAAAAGGAAGGGGCAAGCCAGTCCGATTCACGCGACGGTAAACGTTTGGAGTTAATTACCGGCCGTATTCCGTCCTGGCTGGCACAGGAAACGGCATACCAGTGAACGGAAGACGGCACGTTCGTCTATTATAGCGGATGCAGCGTAATCCGGCACAAAGTCTGGTAGCGCAGTGTCCGCCTGCCGCGGCATCCATGAATTTTTTCCGCTTTTTTTGGAAATAACTATGGGGAAAAACAATCCCCACAGGAATGGCAATTCAATTTCGGAAAGGAGCAGAAAATTCATGGATTTATGTTTAAAAATTACGGATGTCCGCGGAAGGGAAATCCTGGATTCCAGGGGGAATCCGACGGTGGAAGCGGAAGTGACGGTGGAAGGAAGCATAACAGGGCGTGCGGCAGTGCCTTCCGGGGCGAGCACGGGCCAGTTTGAGGCGGTGGAACTGAGGGACGGCGAAACCAGGTATTTCGGGCTTGGTGTCCGCAATGCCGTAAAAAATATCAATACAAAACTTAAAAACGCGCTGGTTGGGGTAAACGTCCTGGACCAAAGCCTGATCGACCGGATTCTGGTGGAGACGGACGGGACGGACAACAAGGGGAATTTAGGGGCGAACGCCACGCTGGGCGTATCCATGGCATGTGCCAGGGCGGCAGCGGAAGCGCTGGAATTGCCTTTGTACCGCTATTTGGGCGGCGTGCACCCGAGACTGCTTCCCGTGCCGATGATGAATATCCTAAACGGCGGGAAGCATGCGGCGAACACGGTGGATTTCCAGGAATTCATGATAATGCCGGTGCAGGCGGAAGGTTTTGCGGACGGACTTAGAATCTGTGCGGAAATTTACCACAATTTAAAGAAGATACTGGACGACAGAGGGCTGTCCACGGGAGTGGGGGACGAAGGGGGTTTTGCGCCCGACCTGCCGGATGCGGCGGCAGTGCTTTCCCTTATCGTGGAAGCCATCGAAACAAGCAAATATGTGCCGGGGCAGGATATTAAAATTGCGCTGGACGTGGCGAGCAGCGAATTGTATAACGGAAAGACCGGCATGTACCATTTTCCCGGTGAAAGCAAGCTGGGCGGAAGCGAGGTTGTGCGGGGCACGGAGGAAATGATATCTTACTACGAGGAGCTGATTAAGAAATTCCCCATTATTTCCATTGAAGACGGGCTGGCGGAGGACGACTGGGACGGCTGGAAGATGATGACGGAACGTTTGGGCGGGCAAATCCAGCTTGTGGGCGACGACCTGTTCGTAACCAACACGAAACGGCTGGATGCGGGCATTAAGCTGGGCGTTGCCAATGCCATTCTCGTCAAAGTAAACCAGATAGGGACGGTGTCCGAGGCGATGGAAGCCATAGAAATGGCGCACAAGAACGCATACCGTGCCGTGATTTCCCACCGTTCCGGAGAAACGGAGGATACGTTTATTGCCGATCTTGCCGTTGCCGTGAATGCGGGACAAATCAAGACGGGCGCGCCCTGCCGCTCCGACCGCGTGGCAAAGTATAACCAGCTGCTGCGGATTGAGGATGCATTGGGAGATACGGCGGCATATATGGAGCCGTTCCGCAAAATATAGGTTAGGGAGTCCGGTTTACCGGGCTCTTTTCCTTTTTACCGGAATAAATAAAACAAATTGAAGAAATACGGATTTCATGGTAGAATTGGCCAAAAAGGAGCCAGGACGTGTTTACGGACATGGAACATGGAATGTGGAATAAGAAAAACAAGGAAAAAGAAAAAGGAGAAAAACAGATGAGGAAGATACTGGTAGTCATTGACATGCAAAACGACTTTATAGACGGTGCGTTGGGAACGGAGGAAGCGCAGGCCATCGTGGATAAAGTAGTGGCGAAAATCCGTTCTTATCCGGCAGATGATATATATGCCACAAGGGATACGCACGGCGAAAATTATCTGGAAACGTGTGAAGGAAAATACCTTCCGGTGAAACATTGCATCGGCGGGACACAGGGATGGCAGATACGGGAAGAAGTGATGGCTGCCATGCCGCAGGCACACCTTGTGGATAAGCCCACGTTCGGTTCCATGGAATTGGCGCAGCGGTTATGGGAAGAAGCGCAGAAGGAGGAAGTGGAGATTGAACTGGTGGGACTGTGTACCGACATTTGCGTGGTGACAAATGCCCTGCTCTTAAAGACTAAGCTGCCGGAAACCAAAATATGCGTGGATGCGTCCTGCTGTGCCGGCGTCACGCCGGAAAGCCATGAAGCGGCCTTAACCACAATGAAAATGTGCCAGGTGGTGTTGGAGCCTTAGCGCATGTTTAGAAATTTAAGTGGGAAAAAAGCCCCGCCTATGTTATAATGGAATGCAGTAAGGCAGGGCGCCATTTTTCACAGGAGGGTAAAGCAATGGAGTATAGTGAGGAACTTTTTGCAAAAAGCGCAAATAAAAAAGCGATGTCTATTTGGCTGACGGTATGTATCGTCCTTTCGGGGGCATATCTGCTGGAAGTGGTCAAAGGTTCAAGGACGGTGGCATATTATGCCGCATTTGTTTTCATCTGCTGGATACCGGTAGCCGTGGGGTTTTTGGTCTTAAAAATAAAAGGAATGGCGACGGGGATTTTTAAGGAAGTCATTGCGGTAGGCTACGGGTTGTTTTATCTGTTTGTCTTAATGACGACCACGTCCATGCTTCCCGTTATGTACATACTGCCTGTGGCGAGTATGCTCGTTTTGTATAAGGACAGATACCTGCTGATGCGCTGCGGCATTGCGAATATCCTGTGTGTTGTGGCTTTTATCGTTAAAAATTACACGGCGGGCATTAACAGCCCGGCCGATATTGCCAATTATGAAATACAGATTGCGGCAGTCATTTTATGCTATGCGGGTTATATCGTTTCCATTAACCATTTAAGCGCGTCCGACGGGGCGATGCTTAAGTCGGTGGAAGGCAATTTACAGAGGGTGGTGCGGACCATTGAACAGGTGAAGGCGGCAAGTTCTGCCGTAGTGGACGGTGTGACGGTGGTGCGTGAGCTTTCGGATGAGAATAAGGAAGGCGCCAATACCGTCGTACAGAGCATGGCGGAACTGGCGGACAATAACCATGTCTTGAACCAAAAAGTGGAGTCTTCCATGGACATGACGGAGGACATCAACCGCCAGGTGGCAAACGTGTCGGAGCTGACCGAACGCATGGTGGCATTGATTAAGGAATCGTCCGAACATGCTTCCACAAGTTCGGCGGAACTGGAAAATGTGGTGGAATCCACCAACGTCATGGCGCAGTTGTCCGCTGAGGTGGAGAAAATTCTCGGTGAATTCCGCAGCCAGTTTGATATGGTGAAACAGGAGACGGGTACGATTGAAAGCATTACTTCCCAAACTAACCTTTTGGCTTTAAACGCTTCCATTGAGGCGGCGAGGGCAGGGGAAGCCGGCAAGGGGTTTGCGGTGGTGGCGGATGAAATCAGGAATCTGAGCATGGGAACGCAGAATTCTTCCGGCAGCATTATGGCGGCACTGCATCATTTGGAAGATACGTCCGATAAGATGACGGATTCCATCACCACCATTCTGGACCTGATCGGTGAAACGTTAGGGAAAATGAAGACGGTAAATACCAGCGTGGGCGCTATTACCGAGGATTCCAGGCAGCTTGACGGGGAAATCCGTGTGGTGGATACGGCAATCAAGGAAGTGGAACGCTCCAACCAAAATATGGTGGACAACATGAAACAGGTCAAGGACATCATGGCAACGGTGACACAGAGCGTGGAACATTCCGAAGCGACCACCAAAACCATGCTGAGCAAATATGCGGAAACCTCCCGTAATGTCATTTTAATTGAAAATGTGGTGGGCAGGCTGGTGGAAGAACTTGGGGAAGGCGGTTTCATGGGTGTGTCGGATGCGAAAAAAGGCATGAAGCTGACGATTTTGTCGCCGGACGGGAAAGAATACCGGACGGAAGTGGAGGAAGTTGCCAAGGACGGCATTCTCATCCGCATGACAGGGGAAGCGGAACGTTATTTCGGTTCCGCGGACCGGAAGCAGGACTATGAGGTCCAGATTATCGTGGACAATTCCCTGTACACGTGGAAAGGCGTGGGGGTTACAACGCTTAGGACAGACGGTGGAAGCGGCTATAAGCTGTGGACTTTGGGCAATCCGAAGGTCATGAACCGCAGGAAATATGAAAGGCTGGAATTAAATAATGCCTGCACCGTGAAAATGGGTTCCGCTTCCTATGAAGGCAGGATGATTAACATCAGCGCGGGCGGTTTCGCTTTTTCCTGTGATGCGCGGGAGTTCGGCAATGCAAAGGGACAGCAGGTGGATGTGGCGGTCCGGGGGTTTGAACTGCTGGACGGGAAGGTATTAAACGGATGTATTATCCGGTCTTCTTATGACGAGGGCAGGTATATTATCGGCTGCCGTATGCCTGAGGATCATGCGGCCATCCGCGATTATATCAAGGAAAGGGTTTCCTTGTAAAATTTGCTTCACTGTAAAATTTTTCATAAAACACTTGAAAATTTACCGGTCTTATGCTAGACTGTAATCTGCGTATATCGGACGCAGGATCGGAAAGGAGCAGGATAGTTGAAATGCAGGCGTTAAGGACAGTATTGTTAATTGTATTTATTATAATTTGCATAGCGTTGGTTATATTAGTATTGATGCAGGAAGGCAAATCGGCAGGATTAGGGGCAATCAGCGGTGCGGCGGAAACCTATTGGGGGAAAAATAAAGGACGTTCCATGGAAGGGACCCTTGTGAAAGTCACCAAGTTTTTGGCGGTAGGCTTCATTGTTTTGGCGGCTATCCTGAATCTGAATGTATTTTAAGGTGATACATGATTACAAAAGCGCTCTTGCAGAAGTAAGGGTGCTTTTTTTGCACACGCTTTAAAGGGAATGAAGGAAAACGAAAAAGGAAGAATGATGGAAAAGGAATTTAAAATGGAATCGGAAAAGGAAATATTCCAAAAACGGAAGGACTTAATCTGTGAGCTCATACAGGACGAACTTTATGTTCCCATGAAGGAAAAGGAAATGGCGGCGTTCATGCAGGTGGCAAAAGAAGACCGCAGGGAACTGCGCAGGGCATTGGAGGAACTGCACCGGGAAGGGAAAATCAGTGTGACCGCAAAGGGAAAGTACGTAAAACCGGACGCGGATTTGTTTACGGGAACCTTTATCAGTAATGCGCGCGGCTTCGGTTTTGTGGAAGTGGAAGGAAGGGAAACGGACTTATTTATACCGGAAACTGCGGTAAACGGCGCATTCCACCACGATACCGTGCAGGTGAAACTGCTTGCCGGACAGAAAGGGAAGCGGCAGGAAGCAGAGGTGGTCCGCATTATCGAAAGGGGCATGACGCAGGTAGTGGGAACCTACCAAAAATCAAAGAATTACGGTTTTGTCATTCCCGACGACGCCAAAGTAGGCACCGATATTTTTGTGGCGTCGGAGCGTTCCGGTGGAGCCGCGGACGGGCATAAGGTTGTGGTGGAACTGACGGATTACGGCGACGGCAGAAAGAACCCGGAAGGGAAAGTGGTGGAAATCCTCGGACACATCAATGATCCGGGGGTGGATATCCTTTCCATCGTCCGAAGCTATGACATGCCCATGGAATTTGAGGAAAAGGTGCTGAATCAGGCGGCGCGCGTGGCATCGGAAGTGTCGGAAGCGGACATGCAGGGCCGGGAAGATTTAAGGGACGTGCAGATGGTGACCATAGACGGCGAGGATGCCAAGGATTTGGACGATGCGGTCAGCGTGTCGGAGGAAGACGGGGAATACCTGCTTGGCGTCCATATTGCGGACGTGACGAATTACGTGCAGGAAAATTCCGCGCTGGACAGGGAAGCGTTAAAGCGCGGAACCAGCGTGTACCTGACGGACCGGGTCATTCCCATGCTGCCCCATAAGCTGTCCAACGGTATCTGTTCGTTAAATGAAGGCGTGGACAGACTGGCGTTAAGCTGCATAATGCGGATTAACCAAAAAGGCGAGGTGACGGATTACCGTATTGTTGAGTCCGTGATACGGGTGGACAGGCGTATGTCCTATACCAGCGTGAAAAAGATACTGGAGGATAACGACGGAGAGGAATGCAGGAAATATGAGGAACTGGTACCCATGTTCCAAAGAATGGAAAAACTGGCGGGAATCCTGCGTGCGAAACGGAAGAAGCGCGGCTCCATCGATTTTGATTTCCCGGAAACCAAAATCATATTGGACAGGGAAGGACATCCGTTGGAAATCAAGCCTTATGAAAGGAACACGGCAACGAAAATCATAGAGGATTTCATGCTGCTTGCAAACGAAACGGTAGCACAGCATTTTTACTGGCTGGAGCTTCCCTTCGTATACCGGACCCACGACAACCCGGATTCGGAGAAAATACAGCAGCTCGGCGTTTTTATCGGCAATTTCGGCTATGGGATTAAGACGACGAAAGAGGAAATCCACCCTAAGGAAATCCAAAAACTGTTAGGGAAAATCGAAGGGACGCCGGAGGAAGCGCTGATCAGCCGTTTGGCGCTGCGCAGCATGAAACAGGCAAAATATTCCGTGGACTGTACCGGACACTTCGGGCTTGCCTGCCAGTACTATTGTCATTTTACTTCGCCAATCCGCAGATATCCTGACCTGCAGATTCACCGCATCATTAAGGAACAGTTGAGGGGGCGGCTGAGGGAAGAACGCATTCTGCACTATAACGGGATTCTTGCGCAGGTGGCGGACCGTTCCTCCAAGATGGAGCGCAGGGCGGACGAAGCGGAGCGGGAAACCGATAAACTGAAAAAGGCGGAGTACATGGAACAGCACATCGGGGAACGGTTCGAGGGCGTGGTGTCCGGCATTACCGGCTGGGGCATTTATGTAGAGCTGCCCAATACCGTGGAAGGGCTGATTCATGTTTCCTCCCTAAACGGCGATTATTTTTATTACGACGAAGCGAATTACGAAATGGTGGGGCGGGATACCGGCAAGAAATACAAGCTGGGACAGCGCATTGCGGTTACGGTGGAAAAAACCGACCGCTTTACCAGGACCGTGGATTTTGCGGAAGCGGACGGGGAAGAAGAATAGGAGAGAAAAGGGGTGTCGGCATGGGTGAAACCATGAAGCTGGTGGCGAATAATAAAAAGGCATACCATGATTATTTTATTGAGGAAAAATACGAAGCGGGAATCGTGCTCCACGGCACGGAGGTCAAGTCCATGCGCATGGGGAAATGCAGCATCAAGGAGGCATTCGTGCGTGTGGAGAATGGGGAAGTCTTTGTTTACGGGATGCATGTCAGTCCTTATGAAAAAGGGAACATCTTTAACAAAGACCCGCTCCGTGTGCGGAAACTGCTCCTGCACAAACAGGAAATTAACCGGATGGCAGGGAAAATTGCGGAAAAGGGTTATACACTCGTTCCCTTGCAAGTATACTTTAAAGACGGGAAGGCAAAAGTGGAAATCGGACTGGCAAAGGGTAAAAAACTGTATGACAAACGGCATGACATTGCGAAAAAAGACCAGCGCAGGGAAGCCGAAAAAGAATTAAAATTAAAAATCAGGGGTTAACGGATTGAATAATGGGAAAAAATAAGGTATAATAAATGCAGTTCCGGGCAGGACGGGACAAAAACGGAATCAGGGATAGTAAAGGTTTCGACAGGGGTCTTGCAGCTGGAGAAGCTATCCGCAGGCGATGCGTCAAATCGCGAATCTA
>ERZ808054.617-NODE-617-length-29606-cov-4.853432_pt1 | contig 29606 bp, 30 predicted proteins | sample MGYA00380201_ERZ808054 | MGnify/ENA primary metagenome ERZ808054 (study PRJEB31490, sample SAMN06133419) | mouse gut metagenome | isolation source: Z5_2 | host: mice | place: China: Chengdu | collected 2015-05 ...
TGGTGTTGTTATGATGGCGCTTGTCTATGGGCTGCTCTCTAAGATAGCGATTGTTTGGCCGGCTGCGCTCCATGTGTATTTTGACTTGTTCTCAGGGGCAATTCAAACCTATGTATTCTGTATGCTGACAATGACATATATTACGGATGCATGCACTACGGATTAGCATGGCAATGCAGAAAAATGGCTTGTTGTGGAATGTGTAAAAATTGAATATGGAATAGGAAGAAGAAAAATTCTTAAAAAGATTGAAAACTCAAGGAGGAACGAATCATGGAATTTAACACTAATTTTATTTTGGGATGTTCAGCAATTGGAGCAGGCCTTGCGGTTATCGCAGGTATCGGCCCCGGTGTCGGCCAGGGTATTGCTGCAGGGCATGCAGCAGCAGCAGTGGGAAGAAACCCGGGCGCAAAATCTGAAATTACATCTACCATGCTCTTAGGTCAGGCAGTTGCCGAGACAACAGGTCTTTATGGTCTGCTTGTAGCAATTTTGCTGTTATTCGTAAGACCTCTTTTGGGCGCAGCTCAATAACACGGTCAAGAGTTATTCTAAGATGTTAAAGGACAACATCTAAGAATAACTATGCTTGACCGAAAAGAATGTCTCTGACGAGCCATTCTTCCGACTATAATAATGTAAAAGAAAGGAGGCTTACGGATGGAACCGAGATTGTTTGACCTTGACCTACAGCTTCTTACAGATGCAGCGTTGATGATCATTGCAATCTTTGCCCTTTTCCTGATTGCGTCTTATTTCCTGTTCAATCCTGTCAGGGAGATGCTTGCAAAAAGGCAGGCGAAGATCAAGGATGAGCTGGAAAGCGCGGCAAAGGACAAAGAGGATGCAGCCGGTTTAAAGCAGCAGTACGAGGATAAGCTTAAGAACATAGATAAGGAAGCCGAGGAAATTTTAGCTGATGCAAGGAAGAGAGCACAGGAAAATGAGAATCGGATCGTGGCTGAGGCGAAAGAGGAAGCTGCAAGGATCATTGAGAGAGCCAAGGTAGAGGCAGAGCTCGAAAAGCAGAAAGCGGCAGACGATGTGAAGCGCGAAATGGTAGTTCTTGCTTCCGTAATGGCAGGCAAGGTAGTGAAAGCATCTATTGATACAACCGTACAGGAAAGCCTGATCAATGAAACGTTAAAGGAAATAGGTGAGAGCACATGGCAAAGCTAGTTTCTACAACATATGGAGAGGCTTTGTTTGAACTGGCAGCCGAAAATGGCAGAGAAGAAGAATTTTTAAGCGAGATTGAAGCTCTTAAGAAACTTCTTGAAGAGAATCCGGATTTCGGGAGGCTGATGAACCATCCGAAGATCTTAAAAGAGGAAAAGCTTAAAGTTTTAGAGGAAGTCTTTTCGGGTCGTATTTCCAAAGAGCTGCTGGGATTTTTATATCTCATTGTCACAAAGGACCGATATGGCGAGATTGACAGCATATTGGATTTCTTTATCGACAAGGTGAAGCAGCATCAGGGAATCGGAATTGCCTATGTGGCTACTGCCATTGGTTTAAATGAGGCACAGAAAAAGGAAATAGAAAACAAGCTGTTATCGACAACCTCATTTTGCAGGATGGAAATGCATTATCAGGTGGAGGAAGACCTGATTGGAGGAATGGTCATCCGTATCGGAGACCGTGTGGTGGACAGCAGTGTTAAAACCAAGCTGTTTGAGCTGCAGCGTGAGCTGCTGAAAGTACAGCTGTAATCAATAAAAGAAAGGTGCGTAAGATCCATGAATTTGAGACCGGAAGAAATCAGTTCTGTTATCAAAGAGCAGATTAAAAGATACGCTTCAGAGCTTGAAGTTTCAGATGTCGGTACGGTTATTCAGGTTGCCGACGGTATAGCCCGTGTACATGGTCTGGAAAACGCAATGCAGGGAGAGCTTTTGGAATTCCCCGGCGAGGTATACGGAATGGTACTGAACCTGGAGGAAGACAACGTTGGTGCGGTTCTTCTGGGAAGCCAGAAGAATATCAACGAGGGCGATACTGTAAAGACCACAGGGCGTGTGGTTGAGGTTCCTGTAGGCGATTCCATGTTAGGGCGTGTGGTCAATGCCCTGGGGCAGCCTATTGACGGCAGAGGACCAATCCAGACAGATAAATATCGTAAAATTGAAAGAGTTGCATCCGGTGTTATCACCAGAAAATCCGTAGATACACCGTTGCAGACAGGAATTAAGGCAATCGACTCCATGGTGCCTATCGGAAGAGGACAGCGTGAGCTGATCATCGGCGACAGGCAGACCGGTAAGACAGCGATTGCAATTGACACTATTATCAACCAGAAGGGCCAGGGGGTAAAATGTATTTATGTTGCCATCGGCCAGAAAGCATCTACTGTTGCTTCCATTGTGAACACTTTGGAAGAGTTTGGAGCAATGGCATATACAACCGTAGTTGCGGCTACGGCAAGCGAGCTTGCACCGTTGCAGTATATTGCGCCTTATTCAGGCTGTGCAATCGGGGAAGAGTGGATGGAAAATGGTCAGGATGTGCTGGTAATTTATGATGACTTGAGTAAGCATGCAGCTGCATACCGTACCCTTTCCCTGCTCCTGAAACGTCCCCCCGGGCGTGAAGCATATCCCGGTGATGTGTTCTATCTTCATTCCAGACTGCTTGAACGTGCAGCAAGAATGAGCGACGAGTACGGCGGAGGATCCCTGACGGCGCTTCCGATCATCGAGACACAGGCAGGAGACGTGTCTGCTTATATCCCTACCAACGTTATTTCCATTACTGACGGACAGATCTATCTGGAAACAGAAATGTTCAACTCAGGTTTCCGTCCGGCTGTTAACGCAGGTTTGTCAGTATCCCGTGTTGGCGGTGCTGCGCAGATCAAGGCTATGAAGAAGATTGCTGCACCGATCCGTGTGGAACTGGCACAGTACAGAGAGCTGGCGGCATTCTCCCAGTTTGGTTCCGAGCTGGATGCAGATACCAAGGAGAAGCTGGCACAGGGTGAAAGAATCAAGGAGATTTTAAAGCAGCCCCAGTATCAGCCGATGCCGGTACAGTATCAGGTTATCATCATCTATGCAGCTACCAATAAATACTTACTGGATGTTCCTACAGAGGATATTACCCGTTTTGAGAAGGAGCTGTTTGAGTTCCTGGATACCAAGTATCCGGAGATCCCTTCCAGCATCGCAAAGGAAAAGGTAATCTCTGATTCTGTGGAGGAAACTTTAAAGAAGGCCATTGTGGAGTTTAAAGCGGCGTTTTTGAAATAAGGAAAGGATAGGGTAATGTTATGGCCTCAATGAGAGACATAAAAAGGCGCAAAGGCAGTATACAGAGCACCCAGCAGATTACCAAAGCCATGAAGCTTGTTTCTACGGTAAAGCTCCAGAGAGCCAAGCAGAATGCCGAAAAATCAAAGTCCTACTTCCAATACATGTTTGATACGGTAAACTCTATTTTAAGCAGAACCGGAAATCTGGACCATAAATACCTGAAAGCCGGGGCAACCGGAAAGAAGGCAGTGATCATGATCACATCAAACCGTGGTCTGGCAGGAGGGTACAATTCTAATGTGATCAAGCTGATCACAAAGGGAGAGCTTGCCGATGAGGATCTGCTGATCTATGCGATCGGGAAAAAGGGCAGAGAGACACTGCAGCGCAGATATGAGATCAAGGCAGATTATTCTGATGTGATCGAAGAACCTGTTTATGTGGATGCCATGAAAATCTGCAAAGAGGTTTTGGGTGCTTTTGCGGCTGGCGAGATCAGTGAAATTTATCTTGCTTATACCGGATTTAAGAATACGGTAGTCCATGTTCCCACTCTTTTGAAGCTTTTGCCGGTGGAGATAAGCGAACAGGATGCCATGGAGGTACAGACGGAAGAAAATGCGGGGGATGCAAAGGCGCTGATGAACTTTGAGCCTGAAGACGAGGAAGCGCTTAATATGTTGATTCCAAAATATATAACCAGTCTGATCTATGGAGCTATGATTGAATCTGTGGCAAGTGAGAACGGTGCCAGAATGCAGGCAATGGATTCAGCGACCAGCAATGCAGAGGAGATGATCGATCATCTGACATTGCTGTATAACAGAGCCCGTCAGGGTTCCATTACGCAGGAACTGACGGAAATTATTGCCGGTGCAAATGCGATCTCGTGAGCGCGGGTTTGCTAGTCTCAAGAAAAAATAGAAACCCGGAATCCCGGGTTAGATAGGAGGAAAAATGGCGGATATGAATACGAGCGGTAATAGCTGCTCGGGTAAGATAACACAGATTATCAGTGCCGTTCTGGATATTAAATTTACAGATGGCAGGCTGCCTGAAATTAATGAAGCAATCAAAATTCCGTTAAAGGACGGCAGTCAGCTTACCGTTGAAGTTGCGCAGCATTTGGGAGACGATACTGTCAGATGTATTGCCATGGGTTCAACGGACGGATTGGTAAGGGGAATGGAAGCGATTGCAACAGGCGCGCCGATCAGCGTTCCTGTAGGAGAAAATACACTGGGACGTATCTTTAATGTTTTGGGCGAGCCTATTGATAACAAACCGGCACCGGAAAATGTAAGCTTTGAGCCGATACACAGACCGGCACCGGAATTTGTAGAACAGTCAACACAGCAGGAGCTTTTGGAGACCGGTATCAAGGTCGTAGACCTTCTTTGTCCTTATCAGAAGGGCGGTAAGATCGGACTCTTCGGAGGCGCAGGCGTTGGCAAGACCGTGCTGATCCAGGAGCTGATCAGAAATATTGCAACAGAGCACGGCGGATATTCCGTATTTACGGGTGTTGGCGAGAGAACCAGGGAGGGTAATGACCTTTACCATGAAATGATGGAGTCAGGCGTTATTGACAAGACCACCATGGTATTTGGCCAGATGAATGAGCCCCCCGGAGCAAGAATGAGGGTTGGTCTTTCAGGACTTACCATGGCAGAGTATTTCCGTGATAAAGGCGGAAAGGATGTGCTTCTGTTCATTGATAATATTTTCCGTTTTACACAGGCAGGTTCCGAGGTGTCCGCACTTCTTGGACGTATGCCTTCTGCGGTGGGTTATCAGCCTACGCTGCAGACAGAGATGGGAGCTCTTCAGGAGCGTATCACCTCTACCAAGAGCGGTTCCATTACTTCCGTACAGGCAGTATATGTGCCTGCGGATGACTTGACGGACCCGGCTCCGGCTACTACCTTTGCCCACCTGGATGCAACAACGGTTCTTTCCAGATCTATTGTTGAGCTGGGTATTTATCCTGCGGTAGATCCTCTTGAATCTACATCAAGGATTCTGGATCCCAGAATTCTGGGTGAGGATCATTATAATACAGCCAGAGGAGTACAGGAAATTCTTCAAAGGTATAAAGAATTACAGGATATCATTGCAATCCTTGGTATGGATGAGTTGTCAGAAAGCGACAAGCTGGTGGTTTCCCGGGCAAGGAAGGTTCAGAGATTCTTGTCCCAGCCGTTCTTCGTTGCAGGACAGTTTACCGGCCTGGAAGGAAAATATGTTCCGATCAGCGAGACTATCCGCGGCTTCAGGGAAATTCTGGAAGGCAAGCATGATGATATTCCGGAAAGCTATTTCCTCAACGCAGGAAGCATAGATGATGTACTAGCCCGCGTGAAATAGTGATGGAGGGTACAGATGGCAGAGAATAATTTATTTACACTGAAGATCATTACTCCGGAGCGGATTTTTTATGAAAATCAGGTTTCGATGGTTGAGTTTAATACCACAGAGGGTGAGATCGGTGTATACAAAAGGCATGTGCCAACTACCGTAATCATCAGTCCCGGCATTTTGACGATCACAGAAGAAGGCGGTCAGAAGGAAGCCGCGCTCCACTCAGGGTTTGCGGAGATCCTTCAGAACGAAGTGGTGATCATGGCAGAGGTCATCGAATGGCCCCATGAGATTGATGTAAGCAGGGCAGAAGCAGCCAGGGCGCGCGCCAAGGAACGCTTAAGCTCTAAAACGCCGGAAACGGATCTTTTGCGTGCAGAGACGGCTTTGCAGAGAGCGCTTGCCCGCATTAATGTAATTGACAAGTGACAGCAGAGAGGTACATAGTTCATATGTGCCTCTTTGTCATTATTTATGCGCAGGGGCGCAACGAGTAGGAGAAAATCTTCCCTGCTCCATTGCAGGGGCGCGTGGAAGTTCGATTAGATGGAAGGAGTAAGAAATTGGATATTGGACAGGCAGGAAAGATTGGAAAGAATCTTATGGAAAATATCAGCAAGGTCATGGTCGGCAAGGAAAAGGTCATACAGCTTGTCCTTGCGGCGCTTTTGGCAGATGGGCATGTGCTGCTCCAGGATGTGCCCGGAACTGGGAAAACAAAGCTGGCGAGATCACTTGCAGCTTCCCTTTCAGGGGAATTTGCAAGGATCCAGTTCACACCGGACCTGCTTCCGGGTGATGTGACCGGCATGAATATATATAACCGAAAAACAGGGGAGTTTGAACTGCGAAAAGGCCCGGTGTTTACCAACATTCTTTTGGCAGATGAGATCAACAGAGCTACACCCAGGACCCAGTCAGGGCTTTTGGAGTGTATGGAGGAGAGACAGGTCACCATTGACGGGGTAAGCATGAAGCTGGAGGATCCTTTCTTTGTCATAGCGACCCAGAATCCTGTTGAGACTGCGGGAACATTTCCACTTCCGGAGGCACAGCTGGACCGTTTTATGATGAAGCTTTCTTTGGGGCTCCCGGACAAACAGGAAGAACTGGCGATCATGGAGCGGTTTATGAGGGAGGATCCTCTTAAAGAGCTTGCTCCGGCAGCCAGTACCGGACAGCTTTTGGAGATGAAGGAAGCGGTGAAGCAGGTGTTTGTCCATCCGGAAATGGAGAAGTACATGGTAGAGATCGTAGCAGCAACCAGAGAAAAAGGGCGTGTGGTCATGGGGGTAAGTACCAGAGGCACCCTTGCCCTCTTGCGCGCAGTGAAGGCGTATGCGGCTTTGATGGGAAGGAATTACTGCATCCCCGATGACGTGAAAACGCTGGCAGTTCCTGTTCTTGCCCACCGCATGAAGCTCAGCTACGGCTACCAGACCGATCAGGAAGCTGCGAATCTGATCGCGGAAATATTAACCGAAATTCCTGTTCCCGCTGAAAAGATTACCACCTAGTGGAAAATTTGGGGGAGGAAAAGCAATGGTGATCATATTTGCGGCATTACTGGCAGCAGCTCTTTTCGGTCTGCAAAGAACCTTTTATGTACACTGGTGGGAGCGAGGCGTGATAGTAAAGCTCCAGTTTGAAAAGGATATGGTCCGCGCGGGAGAGCGGATCCGGCTGTTAGAGATTGTGGAAAATCATAAACGGCTTCCTTTGTCGTCTTTAAAGGTGAAATTTCAGTGTTCCAGATATTTGGAATTTTCGGACAGCCAAAATGGAAATGTGACAGATAAATATTACCGGAATGATCTGTTTGCCCTGATGCCGTACCGGAAGATCACCAGGACACATATGGTCACTTGTCCGCAGAGGGGATATTATGAAATCGAAGGAATCGATCTGGTAGGAGCAGATCTGTTTTTTTCAAGGGAAATGATGGCGGGGCGCACCAGCGATGCAACGCTGCATGTAATCCCCAGAAGCCTTCCGATGGAAACGATCGAACTGGCTTTTCGGAAGATCAGCGGCGAGATTACGGCCAGAAGATATGAACTGGAGGACCCCTTTACCTTCCGGGGGATCCGGGAGTATGAACCTTTCGACGAGATGAAGAGGATCAGCTGGAAGGCAACAGCCAGAACCGGGGAGCTGAAGGTCAGAGAACAGGAGCACACAACGGTCAGCAGTGTGCGGATCTTCATGAATCTGGAAGATTATGGTATTTTGCGCAGGCGGGAATTATTGGAGATGAGCATCAGTCTTTGTGCCGGTCTGGTGGAAGAGCTGCTTGGGCAGGGAATCAGGATCAGTATCTATGCCAATGCGCCGGACTGCATTACAGGACAGCTCCTTTCTCTGGAAGAGCTGACGCATCCTGCCTGTCTGGATATGGTGTATAAAGCGCTGGCACGGCTGGACACTGAGGAGGGAACAGCAAAATTTGGAACCTGCATGGGAGAAAAGCTGTATGGTGGCAATTATCTGTACACGGTTTTCATTTCTCCGGACCAGCATGAGGACTTTGTTGAGGAAATCAAGGATTATGAGAAAAGGGCCGGAGATGCTTTTCTCTGGATCTGCCCTGTGAAAAGTGCCTCGGAAAAGAAAGCAGAAGGAGCAGTTTCCAGCCAGAAAATCATTTTTGTGGAGGAGCCTTCATGAACCGGAAGCTTGAAATTTTGAAAAATCTGTTGGCAGAAATTTTAAATTATCTGCTTTTGGGGGCGGTTGGAACGGTAATCTTCACCGATATTGCCAGCTTTCAGGTCAACCGGGCAGAACTCTGGGTGATGATGGTTCTTTCTCTTTTTTATTATGGGATCCGGGAGCGATGCCGGCGTTTTTCGGTCTTTCTTTTGTTGCATATTTTGCCAATCGGGGCTTTCTGGGCGTTCTACCGGGGGAATATTTTCCTGAAAGTATGGATGGCTTTCGTGATGGTACTCCTTATGCTGATCAGCTTTGGCAAAAGAATACACAGTGCGGAAATGGGGATGAATGTCATTTTTCCCATTGTATTTGGCGGAGGGATACTGTTGTTGTATCTGATTGATCATGCGAAAGGCGGGGGAGCCTGTGGCGGACTGCTTCTTTATGTGCTGATCGGGTATGTTGTGGGATATCTGGGGTATTACTTTCTGGAGCGGTTTATTCATTATATAGAAATCAATACCCGGACTACGGAAAATATTCCGGTAGGACATGTATTCCGTTCGTCCATGGGGCTGGCAGGCGGCTTTACGGCACTGGCAGGTCTGATCATGCTGCTGGGATCAGACAGGGAGTTGTTGGACCGCATCGGGGCAGCCATTCATCAGTTTTTTCTGCGGATGATCAGATTTCTTGTGTCACTGCTTCCGAAGGGAGCAGAGGCAGGAGAGGAAATAGAGAACATTTTGCCGGAAAGCGGGCAGCCCTCTATGCCCTTTGAGGAAATGGAAGCAGTGGAGCCTTCGGTCTTTATGAAGGTTCTGGAAACACTCGTTGGAATACTTACGATAGCAGCCCTTGCTGTGCTTTTGGTGATAGCGGCGGTTAGGCTGGTCAAATGGCTCCGGGATATTTTTTCCAAAAGAAAGGCAGCTTCCGGCATTTCGGAAGAGGCTCACGAGGATCTGGTTGAAAAGTTAGAACGGCAGAGAGGTAACGCAAAAGAAAAGAAGGGCGTGACGATTTGGGAGCGGGCGCAAAAAGCGGTATCGCCGGAAGAACGGATCAGGCGTATTTATAAAAAGACGGTGGAAAAGAAACTGATCTCCGTAGAAGAGAAAAAGAAGGGAGAATTAACCTGTGCAAAAACGCCCAGAGAATGGTGTGCCAGGCTTTTTCCGGAGCAGGAGAAGGAGGCGCTGGAATTTGCAGTACTGTATGAAAAGGCAAGATACAGTTTCCGGCTTTGTAATGGGGAGGATGTGAAAAGAGCGCGGAAGTTGGCTGAGGGTTTTCACAGATAAAGACAGGAAAGCATATGATAGCTGTAAAGACGGAAGGAAGGTATCCATATGTATGAACGAAAAATTTTGCCTTTTTATATGACTTATCCGCTTCCTATGTATTATCAGGAAGAAGATTCTATAATCAGAGATCTGGAATATCTCCAGCAGATGTACCCGGCGGAGGCAAAGAAATATCAGAAGGTGATTGCAGGTATTTTGGATAAGCTGGATTATGAGGGCAGCATGATCTATGATGAATATCCAGATAAATGGCAGCTTTATAAATTATCGAAGGATATTTTGGACCGGATCAAGCGGGATGAGGAAAAGGAGAATCCGGAAACAGAGATCCCGGCGGAAAAGTGGGAGTGGATGGGAGATCTGGTGCAAATTCTTTTATTTTATGAGATTTATAAGAGAAGGCATAATTCCAGAAGAGGAATTCTCAGGTTTTAATCCGTAAACTTAGGGTTGTGGTTTTGCAGGTAAATCAGTAAAATATAGTCATGACGCAAAGTTATGGCTATATTTGTATGATAAGATAGGATTCAATATATGGACGAATTAAAAATCAGGCTTTCAGAGCTGCTGTCGGACAGGCTGTATCAAATCATTATCAGCAATCCCCGCGGCAAGGAGGGACTTTCTAAGGTAAAGATCAGACCGGTAATGATCAAGGGAACGCTTGGGTTTCAGGAAACCGTGACGCGGGGAACACAGGTTTTTCATAAAAATTGTACCAAAGAGGATATGCTGCAGCGGATTTTAGCCTATATGCAGGATACTTTCCGGCAGCTGGATGCCCAGAGTATGGATATGAGGTTGACGGCACTGGTCAGTAAAAAAGGAAAGATCAAAGTAAAAGCTGCCAAAACAGGCGGGAAGGAGGCGGAAGCAGGAAAGCTGCCAGACCTTTCCCATAACCGGGTGAAGCAGTATCTTTTGCCGGAAGGAGTTCCGGTTCCTTTTTTGGTGGATCTTGGCGTCCAGACGAAGGAGGGAATGATCATCCGATCCAAATATGACAAATTCAGGCAGATCAACCGATATCTGGAATTTGTTGAAGATATTTTGCCTACACTGGATAATGGGGAAAAGGTGCATATCATTGACTTTGGCTGCGGCAAGTCTTACCTGACCTTTGCATTGTATTATTATCTTCATGAGATCAAAGGAATCAACGCGGAAGTTACCGGACTGGACCTGAAAAAAGATGTGATTGAAAAGTGTAACCGGCTTGCCAAAACCTATGGTTATGGGGAATTACACTTTTATCATGGGGATATCAGTACGTTTGAAGGTGCAGACCGGGTAGATATGGTGGTCACTCTCCATGCCTGCGATACGGCCACGGATTACGCCATTAAGAAAGCAGTGGACTGGCAGGCGAAGGTGATCTTTACAGTGCCTTGCTGCCAGCATGAGGTGAATGGGCAGATTGCCAGTGATCTTCTGGATCCGGTTTTAAAGTACGGGATCCTGAAGGAGCGGCTGTCAGCCATTTTGACGGATGCCGTGCGGGCAAACCTGTTGGAGGAGGCAGGATATGAAACTCAGATACTGGAGTTTATTGACATGGAGCATACGCCGAAAAACCTGCTGATCAGGGCAGTAAAGAAAAGCAGCGGGGCAAAAGGCAGCGACAGCGGTGTCCGGGCATTGACAAGTAAAATGCGGGTGGAAACTACTTTACAAAAGCTGATGGGGCAGCAGGACAGGTTTTAGATGGGAGCAACATGAAGAAATCAATTATCAAGAGCATGATCGTTATCATCGTTTTTTTCACTGCACTTTTTGTGATAAGCGATATTATGAATAAAGGCAACACAGATATGACTACGGAGATGGATGCAGCTACTTACCCGGTTGTTTCCATCAATTACGGCGGCTTTAGCATCAATAAGCTGCATGGCTACCGGGAGGTTATGGAAGTAGCCCAGATGAGGGAGTGCATCACGCCATTGGCTTCAGGAAGAAAGGTGACACTGGATATTGCCACCTTTGGGAATAAGATCGGAGGGATTCGTTTTGAAGTCAGAAGCGTGGACGGAAACAGGCTGATCGAGGATACAAAGATTGAGGAATATGAGCAGTCTGAGGATAAGATCCGGGTTTCCTTCGGTATCAAAGACCTGATCGAGAACAATCAGGAATATATGCTGGTGCTGATTCTGACTGCAGAAGGGCAGGAAATCAGATATTATACCAGGATCATAAATCCGGAAGAATATTATGTGGCGGACAAGCTGGAGTATATCAGGGATTTCTCAGACAAGACTTTTGATAAGGAAGCGGCAAGGGATTTGACCAAGTATCTGGAATCCAATACAGAAGGGGATAATACGACCTTTGGAAGGGTAACGATCCACAGCAGCTTCAATCAGGTGACGTGGGGAGAACTGGATGTCACAAGAATATCAGACCCGGAGATCACGATAAAGGATCTGGGAGCAGAAACCGGTAATTTTGTGGTGGAATATTATGTATCCATGCCCTATGGCAGCGAGACAAACTATTACCGTGTGAAAGAGTACTACAGGATACGTTACACCGCGGACCGCATTTATCTGTTGGACTATGAGCGGATCATGAACCAGATTTTTAATGAAAAGGCAAATGCTTATGCCAACAACAAGATCATGCTGGGCATTACAGGAGAAGAAATCGCGCTCAGGGAAAGTGACGGCGGGAATGTGGCTGTATTTGTGTCGGGAAACCGGCTTTTCAGCTATAATCTGACGGATAATAAGCTGGCATTGCTGTTTGGCTTTTATGATGAAAAAAATATGGATACAAGAACCCTTTATGAAGGCCACAAGATCAAGATCCTGAATGTGGACGAAGGGGGAAATGTCATGTTTTTAGTATATGGATATATGAACCGGGGGCGTCATGAAGGACAGGTGGGAATATCCGTTTACTATTATGACAGTACGGTCAATACGGTGGAGGAAATGACTTATATTCCCTGCAGCCGTCCGCAGGCTCTTTTGATGAAGGAAGTGGATCAGCTATCCTATATCAACCGAAACGGAAAGCTTTATATCATGTGGGAAGGGCAGATCTATGGAGTGGATGTCATAAACCACAGTAGTGAAATCGTGGTAAAAAATCTGACAGAGGACAACTATAAGGTGTCTGACAGCAACCGTATGATTGTATGGCAGAATAATGTCTCGTCTGATGGAGAAGGCTCTCGGGCGGGCAGGGAGCTGATTTTGATGAATCTGGTCTCCGGCGCTCAGAAAACGATTCGGGCAGGAAGCTATGAGCGTCTCATCCCAATTGGTTTCATGGGAGAAGACCTGATCTATGGGATCGCAAGAGAAAGCGATGTCCAGAAGGATTATGCGGGAAATGACATTGTCCCTATGTATCTGGTGCGGATTGAGAATGAGTCATCCGGTGTGCTGATGGAATACAGACAGGAAGGGGTTTATATTCTTTCCGGAACGGTGGAAGGAAATCAGATCATCTTAAACAGGATGCAAAAGCAGGAGGACGGCACTTACGTTGAGATTTCTGATGATCAGATCATGAATGCGGAGAGCACGTCGGAAAGTCAAAATACCATTGAAGTGGCGGCGGTAGATAAATATGAAAAGCTTACCCAGATTGCATTAAAGAGCAAGATCGAGGTGGAAGCCATGCTGCATCTGACGCCCAAGGAAGTGCTCTTTGAGGGAGGAAGGAACATTGATCTGCCAGATTCCGGTGAGGAACAGGACAGATATTATGTGTATGGAAAATATGGCATAGAGACGGTCTGTATGGATGCGGGAAAGGCAGTTAAGCTGGCGGATGGCATTTCCGGCACGGTTACGGCAGAAAATGGCGGTTATATCTGGAAAAAGGGAAATAGGAGCCTGAGAAACCAGATCATGGCAATTCAGGGAGAGGCAGCAAGCGAGGAGCGGAATTCTCTGGCAGTTTGTCTGGATACGATCCTTGCCTATGAAGGGGTTGTGAGAAACTCGGAATATATGCTTAGAAGAGAAGACTCGGTACTCAGTATTTTGGAGGAAAGCCTTGAGGATGTCAGAGTGCTTGATCTGACAGGCTGCAGTCTGGATGCAATGCTCTATTATGTGAACAGGGATATTCCGGTACTGGCAATGATGCAGGATGGGTCTGCGGTGCTCCTTGTAGGATTTAATGAAAAAAATACAGTTGTTATGAATCCAGAGACCGGCAGTGTATACAAGGTAGGAATGAATGATTCTATGGAGTGGTTTGAGCAAAATGGCAATCGCTTTATCACTTATATCAAGGACGAGACATAGAAAAACGGCGTATTTTAGCGGCGGCAACCAATAGTTGCGGTGGATTCAAACCAGAGTTTCTGGTGCAACTGCTGGCGTTCCTATTATAATCAGCTCATAAGGCAGGCCGAAAAAACAGCCCTTGTGAGGCAGAAAGTGAGAAGAGTTATAAATGAATATTGAGATTGCAAACCGACTTGTTAATTTAAGGAAAGCAAACAATCTTTCACAGGAAGCACTGGCGGAAAAGCTGGGGATCAGCAGACAGGCAGTGAGCAAATGGGAAAGGGCGGAAGCTTCTCCGGACACCGATAATCTGATTTTGCTGTCGAGGCTTTATGGAGTTTCGCTGGATGAACTTCTTAAAACGGAAGATGAGATTCCCATGCCGGAGGTTCATTTACCGGAAGAGGAGGGATACTCCCTGGTAAAAACAGGCGCGGAACAGGATGAGCAGCAAGAGGATGCTTCTTCTGACAATCAGGATGATTACGTGCATGTGGGGTTTCAGGGCATCCATGTAAAAGATAAAAACGGGGAGGTCCATGTGGGCTGGAGCGGTATCCATGTGGATGATAAGAGAAAAGATGATCATGTGCATATTGATAAAAGCGGTGTATATGTCAATGGGGAGAGATATGATAAGAAATGGCACTTCCACTATCATTCTTTTCCTATGTGGATAGTGATCAGCGTGCTGTATATCGTGATTGGCGTGGTATGGAATGCATGGCATCCGGGATGGCTTTTGTTTTTCTTCGTTCCAATCTGGCATTCTTTGCTGGAGGCAATCCGTCAAAGGAATCCCAATTGTTTTGCATATCCGGTGTTTGCCACATTGGTATTTTTGTGCCTTGGAATCTTTGGCTTTTGCTGGCATCCCGGCTGGGTGGTCTTTTTGACGATTCCTCTGTACTATTCCCTGGTTGCATGGCTTCGCGGTGAAAAGGAACTGGAGGGAGAATATGATGAAGAATAAATTTGTGGCGGTTATCGTTTCGGCGGCGGTTCTTTTTTTCGCCGGGATAGTATCCCTCTTTTCTGTCTTTTATGCAAAAAAAGGAGGAGCATTGGTGTTTATGGGAGCAGAACTGCGCAATACAATAGAAATTCCGCTTTCCCAGGCGGTCAGCCTTCAGGCAAGCTATGGAAGCAAGAATCTGGAGGTTTATACCTGGCAGGAAGATAAGATCGTTATCAAGGAATATTTAAACAGCAGCCGTGAAGATGCGAAGGCAACGGTGGAGTTTTCAGGGGACAGGGCAGTGGTTACCGGGGGGAGCATTCCATGGAATTTTACCACTCTTTTTTGGGGCGGACTGAATGAACGGATTGAGATTTATCTTCCCGAAAATGGGATAAAGGAGCTGGAGCTGATTACCGGATCAGGAAACATCAGTGCCAGGGAAAGCTTCTTCGTGGAAACCCAAAAAGCAGCTATTCAGGCGGGAAGCGGCAATATCCGGTGGCGGAATACGAAGGCCGGTCAGATTTTCCTTCATGCAAACAGTGGAAATATCCACGGAGAAGGGCTGGCGGGAGATTCTGATATCCACACCAGCAGCGGGAACATTACCATAAAGGACATTACGGGGGCTGTGAAGGCGGAAGCAGGCAGCGGAAACATCACCGTTACCCAGCTTGCCGGTCAGTGTCAGGCGGAAGCGGGCAGCGGGAATCTGAGAGTGGAAGCCGTAGAAGTGACAGGGGATATTTCCCTGCATACAGGAAGTGGAAACCAGCGGCTGGAGCTGCCTGACTCCCTCTCCTTTTCTTTGCAGGTTAATACCGGAAGCGGAAATATTCACACTGATTATGATGGATACCTGCAATTTAATAAGAAGGGGAATCAGGCAACAGGACAGGTCGGAGACCAGCCCGTCTGTCAGGTCACTTCCCATGCAGGAAGCGGGAATGTAACCATCAAGATGAATTAAGCATTAAGCTTAGAGCCTTGTCTGTGATAGGAAAAAGGCTGCTCGGCGAAGAAACGCCCCATGGGTTTTTCCAGGGCAAAAAGCAGCAGCATTCCCAAAACGCCGCAAGAGATGATCTCCCCGGCTGTAACGGTGATATAGGACAGCCACAAGGGTTTTACACCATAGGCAAAAAGCAGCAGCGGCGGAACAATGATCGCGTTTGCCAGAATCGGCGGCACCGGCGCAAGCCATTTGTTGTTGCGGAATCTGGCGGTGAGCAATGCTCCGATCAAAGTGGCAAGACTGCCGAAAATGATATCCGGGACTGCAGCGCCGGTAAGCAGGTTTGCCAGAAGGCATCCCACAAACAGACCCGGTATGGCAGCCGGTGTAAAATAAGGCAAAATGGTAAGGGCTTCGGAAAACCGTATCTGGATGGCGCCTGATGCTATGCCCAGCAAATTTGCAACATAGGTAAGCACCACGTAGAGGGCGGCAATAAGCGCCGCATGAGTTAGAAGTAAGATCCTTGCGTTTGATTTTTTCATATGAAATTCTCCTTTAGTTTTGTTTTTCGTCAGGAAGGTCTCGAACTGACGTTGTGAAGTCGGAAAGCCGCTGGGTTTTCCGACTTTTTAGTATATCAGCTATGGGGGAAAAGTCAAGATATTTTGCTGCCTGATGGATTAATGGAAAATAATATGATAAAATGGAAAAGGCACTTGTTTGTCCATATAAGAATGATGGAAATGGGGGAAATATTATGTGGCTTTTTATGGCAGTGTTATCCGCTTTCTTTGCAGGGATCACGTCGATTCTTGCAAAATGCGGTATCAGGAAAACAGATTCGGATGTGGCAACAGCCCTTCGGACGGTGGTAGTATTGGTGTTTGCATGGATTATGGCGTTTGTTGTGGGATCCGTGGGAACAATTACAGCGATAAGTGCAAAATCCATGTTGTTTTTGATCTTATCCGGCATGGCAACAGGAGCATCCTGGATTTGTTATTTCAAAGCTTTGTCTATGGGGGATGTGAACAAGGTTGTTCCCATTGACAAGTCCAGTACAATACTTTCCGTTCTGCTGGCAATTATTTTGTTTGGTGAAACAGAGCATCTGATTGTGAAATTAGCGAGCACGGCGATTCTGGCGGCTGGCATTTATATGATGGTGGAAAAGAAACAGGGTATGGAAAAGGAAGAACAGAGCGGCTGGCGGCTTTATGCGGTATTGTCCGCAGTTTTCGCCGCCCTTACCTCCATTCTCGCTAAAATCGGAATTACAGGCGTGGAATCCAATCTTGGCACGGCAATCCGAACAGTGGTAATACTGCTAATTTCATGGATCATTGTTTTTATGAAAAGAAAGCAAGCACAGGTAAAGGAGATTGACAAAAAGGAAGCAGTGTTTATCGCCCTGTCTGGACTTGCAACAGGGGCATCCTGGCTATGTTATTATTATGCGATTCAAAATGGCATGGTCAGTGTGGTGGTTCCCATTGATAAATTGAGCATTCTGGTGACGGTGGTATTTTCCGGCATTGTGTTCAAGGAAAAGCTTGGAAAAAAGGCATTTGCCGGACTGATCTTAATGGTGGCAGGAACACTGGTCATGGCAATATGGACCTGATATAAATTACTGGTTACAGTTTGCGGCATCGATGGCGATGACCAAAAGTAGCCCGTTCAGTTCATCTGCCGGGTTTTGAAAGTCAATTACATAAGTATCGCCCCAGCGGAGCAGTTCCTTGGAGATATGGATCACTGGGCTGCATCCGCTGTAAACATCGTAATTCCATCCTAAGAAATCTCCTTCCACATGCCAGCCATTATAGTCGATTTCATATTTTGGCTTAAAAAAGGAAAACTGTTTCTCAATGGTGCCAATGGTCTTTCCGCCTACTTCGATCTCAAAGGCAGGGAGAAAAGTCAGCAGTTTCTGATGGATCACGCCAATCTCCCTTTGGGATTGGTCGTACACATGGAGCTGATGTCCCAGCGCTAAAAACTCGGCTTTGACAAAATATTTGGCATTTCCTTCTTCATCGTATACATCGTAAGAATCTGTCCATGAAAATACACGTTGCTTGATCAACAGTTTCATTGAGAAATAACCTCCAGTTTATGATTTTGGCGGGAAATTTGCTTTTCCCAGGTTTTGCCTGTCTGTTCCTTCAAAAAACTGCAGAGCGGACCAAGTTCTTGTTCGGAATCCCATGCTTCTAATGCATTAAAATATCTTTCGCGGTCCTCTTCATGAATGGTGATAGGCGGATGGTTATGCATGACGAGGAAATAATTCATAGCCAGCCGACCGGTACGACCGTTACCGTCAGCAAAGGCATGAATATTTTCAAATTTAGCATGGAAATAGGCAGCAGCAGTCAAAGCATTTCGGTCTGGCACATCTTTAAGTTCCGAAAGGAGTTCATTCATTTCTTCCTGGACATCTTCGGGAGGAGCGCCGATTTCTTCTTTTCCGGTTACATAATCATGGCACTTATATTCTCCGGGGCGTTCACCTAATTGCCACCTCCGGGCATCATAAGTATTTTTTGTTAAAAGGTACTGCAACTTTTTGATGAATGCTTCATCAATGGGCTGTTTTTCTTTAAAGGAAGTAAGGAAAAATTCATAAGCATCCTTTTCGTTCCGAATTTCAAATAGTGTACGTAAATCTCCAGTATAAGAAGTTACGCCGTCATGTTCAAATATTTCTCTTGTGTCATGATAAGTGATCTTTTCATTTTCTATTTTGCCAGAATGGTAGGCAAATGCAATGCTATGACTGTTTAATGCCTCGGCTAACTGTGCATCTGTTGTTATATTTTTTTGCTGCCAGAGGACAAGGGCTTTTTCATAATTTGTCATGGATGAAACCTTCTTTCAGATGATACAAGAACAGTATAGCATAAACGTGTAAAAAAAGACTGATATTTTGAGAAATTTATGATAAAATTCATATACAAATTTATAAGAGTATAAGGAGAAAGCTAATGATTTCAGTAGAGACGATATTAAGAGAAGCGGTTATATATGACAGCCCGGATGTAAGCAGGATCAACCATTTCCTGAAGGTATATGCATTTGCGAAAATGATCGGTCAGGGGGAAGGCTTATCCGCAAAGGAACAATATATCCTGGAGGTTGCGGCGGTGCTGCATGATATTGGCATCAAAGAAAGCGAAAGAAAATATGGAAGCTGTGATGGAAAATATCAGGAAATAGAAGGACCGGTTATAGCAAGGGAGATGTTAGAGCGGCTGGGTGTGGAAAAGGAGATAGTGGAAAGAGTCTGTTTTTTGATTGGACATCATCATACTTATGATCAGGTGGATGGAATTGATTATCAGATTCTCATTGAGGCGGATTTTTTCGTTAATGCGTATGAGGGGGAGATGAACGCTGAGACAATGAGAACTGTATACAAACGTATTTTCCGGACAGAAATGGGAAAGAAGTTGTTCACAGAAATGTATTTGTAAGATTCAGAGAAAAATGGAGATAACGAGACTCGAACTCGCGACCTATACGTTGCGAACGTATCGCTCTCCCAACTGAGCTATATCCCCTTAGATAAAATTATAGCACAGATGAGTAAAAATGCAAACAAATAAAATAGCAACTAAATTTAGTTGCATATTTAAAAACAAAGTAGTATATTATAATCAACTAAGGAGATATTGATGAGCAAAAAAGACAAATTGATAAACAGATTGTTAAAAAAACCCAAAGATTTTACTTTTGATGAAATGGAATCATTATTGTTGTATTTTGGATATGAATTAAAGCAATGTGGAACAGGTTCAGGGGTAAAGTTTATAAAGGATGGTTTATTATGAGTAGTTTATTGTCATATAAGAATTATAATGGAACAGTGGAGTATTCGCGAGAGGATAACTGCCTTTTTGGAAAGGTTGTTGGAATAAAGTCTTTATTGTCTTATGAAGGAGAATCTGTTAAGGAGTTAGAGCAGGAATTTAGAGATGTAATCGATGAATATCTGGAGGATTGTAGAAAACGGAATGTGGAGCCAGAACAGCCTTATAAGGGAACTTTCAATATCAGGATTAGCCCAGAGCTTCATCGGAATATTGCAGTCTATGCAATGGAACATGGGAAAAGTTTAAATGCTGTCGTTGAAGAGGCTATTGGAAATATGGTTGGACAATAATTATACGTTATGGAAGTAAATTATAACAGGAGGTTCTTGATGTATCAGGATAAAAAGATTTGGATTGGAAAAGCAGAAGAGGAGAAGGTTTATATATATCCCAAGATGGCAAACCGGCATGGGATGATTGCCGGGGCAACAGGAACCGGAAAGACGGTGACATTGAAGGTGCTGGCGGAGTCCTTCAGTGATTGCGGTGTTCCGGTTTTTCTTGCGGATGTAAAGGGAGATCTGGCGGGAATATGCCAGAGCGGAACGGAGAGTGAAAGCATCCGAAAACGGATTGACGGGATGGGGCTTATGCAGGAAGGGTTCCGGTTCCATGCTTATCCCGTTGCTTTTTGGGATGTGTATGGAGAGGCAGGACTTCCGCTGCGGGCTACGGTTTCCGAGATGGGTCCGCTGTTGCTTGCAAGGATCATGGGGCTGAACGATACCCAGACGGATATTTTGACGATCATCTTTAAGATTGCGGATGATGAAGGGCTGCTTTTAATGGACAGCAAGGATCTGCGTTCCATGATCCAATATGTGTCTGAAAATGCAAAGGAATACGGATCCAGATATGGGAATCTCGCCAAGCAGAGCCTTGGGGCAATTTTGCGCGCTCTGATTGCTTTGGAGGCGGAAGGCGGAGAGCTTTTTTTCGGAGAACCGGCGTTGAACATAGCGGACTGGCTTTGCACGGACTGTGACGGCAAAGGAGCGATCCAGATTTTAGACTGTCGGAAGCTGATCAACAATCCTGCCATGTATTCTACCTTTATGCTCTGGATGATGTCGGAGCTTTTTGAGACCCTTCCGGAAGCAGGTGACCGGGAAAAGCCCAAGATGGTATTTTTCTTTGATGAAGCGCACCTTTTATTCAATTCTGCATCGAAAACGCTGTTGGAAAAGATTGAGCAGGTGGTGAAGCTGATCCGCTCCAAGGGCGTGGGTATTTATTTTATTACCCAGAATCCCAAGGATATTCCGGACGGGGTGATGGGGCAGCTTGGAAATAAGATCCAGCATGCCCTCCATGCCTACACTCCTGCGGAGCAAAAGGGGGCAAAGGCGGCAGCCCGGTCCTTCCGGGAAAATCCTGCTTTTGACACGTTTGAGGTATTGACCCAGTTGGGAATTGGAGAGGCGCTGGTTTCGGTGCTGGATGAGGAAGGGATTCCCGCCATCGTAAAGCGATGCAGGATTTTGCCGCCCCAGAGCCGGATGGGAGCAGTGGAGGATGAGACAAGAAGAAAGCAGATCACGGACAGCCTTCTATACACGAAGTATTTCCAGACTTTTGACCGGGAATCTGCTTATGAGATTCTAGAAGAGCGGGTGCTGAACCAGCAGGAGGCGGAGCGCAAGGCGGCAGAAGAGGCGGCTGCTGAAAAGCAAAGGCTCCGTGAAGAGGCAGCAGCACAAAAGCAGCGGGAAAAGGAAGAAGAGGCGGCAAGAAAGGCTGCGGAGAAAGCCCGGGCGGCAAAGGAAAAGCAGGTAAAGTCAGCGGTCAAGAGAGTGGCAGGTTCGGCTGCAGGAAGCATCGGAAGAGAGGTGGGAAATACCATCGGAAAGACGGTAGGCGGCAGCTTTGGGAAAAGGATTGGCGGCAATGTGGGCGCTTCGCTGGGAAGAGGAATATTGAGTACCTTATTTAAAGGGTGAGAAAGGCGTGGTTATTATGAAAAAAGAATATTTTGCAGGAAACAGGGAGCGGCTTTATGGGCAGATGAAGGAGAATTCCCTTCTGGTCATGTTTTCAGGTACAGAGCTTCGCAAGACCAATGACGAATATTATCCCTTTTACACGGACCGGAATTTTTTGTACCTGACAGGGATTGATGCAAAGCAGGCTGTGTTTTTGGCAAGCAAGGATGGGGAAGGAAAGGTGAAAGAGCGGCTTTATATCCTTCCGCCTGACCTTCTGGCAGAGCGCTGGACCGGGGAGAGAATCAAGGAAAAAGAGGCGGCAGAACTGTCGGAAATTGGTGAGATTTTCTATGTGGAGGCTTTTGAGAAGGATTTTGGCATTTTGGCGGCAGGCGGAAATTACGAGCATCTTTATCTGGACCTGTATAAGGTGCAGCCTTCTGACCAGGACCGCGCAGCCCACTTTTTCCTGAAAAAGGTATCGGCAGAGCATCCTTATCTTCGGATTGAAAATGCCAATATTCTGGTTCGCAGTCTCCGTACCATCAAGCAGCCCTGTGAGATTGAGGCAATGAGGGAGGCGGAGAAAATTACGCGGGATGGAATCGTTGCCATGATGAAGGCATCCAGACCGGGCATGTATGAATACCAGTATAAGGCGGAGTTTGACCATGCGCTGGGACAGCATGGACCGCAGGGTCCGGCTTTTCCGTCCATCATTTCGGCGGGGAAAAACAATTTTTGCATCCATTATTATGGATATAAAGGAGTAGCCAGGGATGGGGATATGGTTTTGAACGATGTGGGGGCATGGTATGACAATCTGATGAACGATGTGTCAAGGGGCTGGCCTTGTAACGGAAAGTATAATGAGCGGCAAAGGCTTTTGTATGAGTGTGCGCTGAAAACCTCTGACCATATGTTTGCCACCATTAAACCGGGCATGGAGATGGCGCAGGTAGATCAGGAGGTGCGCAGATTTAATGCCGGGCTTTTAAAGGAAGCCGGTGTGCTAAAGCATGAAAATGAGATTGGAACCTATATGTGGCACGGCGGTGCCCACCATGTGGGGTATGATGTGCATGATGTGGTAAAGACACCGGAGATCATTGCGCCGGGCATGGTATTTTGTGTGGATGTAGGGATCTATCATGAGGAATGGGGAATTGGCTTCCGGGTGGAAGACAACTGTCTGGTGACGGAGGACGGCTGTGAGAATCTTTCCGTGATCACGCCAAGAACCATCGAGGAAATTGAGGACACCATGCAGAAGGGGTATAAATAAATGAACCAGGTGCTTATGGTGATCATGGCGGCAGGGGTGGCAGTCGGCGGCATTGACCGGATATTGGGAAATAAATGGGGATATGGGGCGAAGTTTGAGGAAGGGTTTCAGTTCCTTGGCAGCACTGCATTATCCATGGCGGGGATGATCTGCCTGGCTCCGGTGATCGCAGATGTTCTGGGAAAAGTCATTATTCCTTTTTATCAGGTGATCGGTGTGGACCCCGGGATGTTCGGCAGCCTTCTCGCCATTGATATGGGAGGTTATCAGCTTGCCAAAGAGCTGGCACAGGATCCTTTGATCGGAAGCTATGCGGGAATTGTGGCGGCATCTGTCTTTGGGTGTACGGTGGTTTTCACCATTCCGGTGGGGATGGGCATGATCAGGGAAGAGGACAGAAGCTTTTTTGCCAAAGGCGTTATGCTGGGGCTTGCCACCATGCCGGTAGGGCTCCTGACAGGGGGAATGCTGGCAGGGCTTCCACTGCCAGTTTGCTTTTGGCAGAATCTTCCGGTATTTGTGCTGGCACTGCTGCTTTTGATTGGACTGTGGAAGATCCCGGAGCAGATGGTCCGGGGATTTTGCCTGTTTGCCAATGGGATTCGATGTGTGATCACGGTCGGGCTGGTGCTGGGGGCTGTAGAGTATCTGTGCGGGGTTAACCCGGTAAAGGGGATGGCGCCCCTTACGGAAGCTATGGAAGTGGTAGCGGCAATCGGGATCGTTATGCTGGGGAGCCTTCCGGTTACGGAATTTCTTCAGCGGGTTTTGAGGAAGCCCTTTTGCATTCTGGGAAAGAGAGTGAGGATGAACCCGGCAGGAGTGACAGGTCTTCTGGTAGGAGCTGTGAGCGCCATTCCGGCGATCTCCATGTACCGGGATATGGATGAGAGAGGAAGGGTAGTCAATGCTGCGTTTCTGGTAAGTGCAACAAGCATGCTTGCCGCCCACATGGGATTTGCCTTAAGTACGGAACCGGAGCTTTTGGGCGCTATGATCGGGGCAAAGGCAAGCGGAGGCGTGGCAGCGGTTTTACTGGCTCTGTTTGTGTGTTCCAGAGATCATGGAAAAGAAAGAGTCAGGAGCTGAGCAGTAAAGAGGGAGGAGCTGTGAGCGCTTTTTGCAGGAAAAGGGGAACTCTCGCTTTGTGTCCTGTACATAAATTTCACATTTGATACAATTCACGGTGAAAATTGTTGTTTATCATAGGATGATAACGTGGAAAAGGAGAAATTTATGGATCAGGAACGGATCGGGAGGTTTATTGCAGACTTAAGAAAAGAAAAAGGCATGACTCAGGAGCAGCTTGCAGAAGTGGCAGGGGTAAGCAGCAAGACGGTATCCCGCTGGGAAAACGGAAGGAACATGCCGGATTATTCTGTGCTGGAAGATCTGACCGGGGAACTGGGGATCACGGTGAATGAACTGATCCGTGGCGAGCGGATCGTGAAGGATGCAATTATACAGGAATATGACAAAAATCTGGTCAGTGTCCTGAAAGAGTACAAGCGGATGAAAAGGACAAAGAATATCATTTTGTTTCTTTTGCTTGCACTGGCAGGATGGGCATTTTGGCTTGCCATGGTTTTATATCTGCCATATTTGATTTCTTCCCATGCGGAAGTGGAAATCAGCGTAGAGTTTACAGAATACCAGGATCAGATTGGACCGGATGCTGAGAAGAAATACCGAAGTAAATGGGACATGGATGAGAGTATTTTTCCGCAGCAGATCACGGATGAAATGAAGGTTCAGGATTACCAGATGGTTTATTATGATCCGTGGGATGCACAATACCTGGCATATCTTGTGGCTGATTATGAGGAAGAGGCGTATGAAAGTGAGCTGAAAAGATTGAAAGCTTATCCGTCTACAGAGTATAAAGGATATTATGGAGTTTCGGGCTTTACATCCCATGAACTGCTGGCAATTTATGCCGATGGGGATCATGGATTTGTCTATGCGCTAGGCGACGAGGGCAGCAGGCGGATCATTTATGTGGAGATAATATTTTGCAATTATTTCATGGACCTGGATTATCAGAAGTACATTGCAGAGGAGTACCTGCCGGATGGATTTGATGCTTCCAGAGACATCAGTATATATTGTCGAGCGAAAAAATAAATGAAGGGGATAAGAAGACGGTTATCTTGATAGATGAATATGATTTGCCGCTTGAGAATGCTTATTTCAGAGGATTCTATGAGAAAATAGCAGATTTTATCCGCTCATTATTTGAATCTGCGCTGAAGACGAATAATTATCTGCAGTTTGCTGTTATTACAGGGGTCTGCGTATTTCAAAAGAGAGTATTTTTACCGGGCTGAATCATTTGAACATTATATCCGTACTTGACAGAAAATACAGCGAGCATTTCGGTTTTACAGAACAGGAAGTTATCAGGGTGATGTCTTATTATGAAGTGGAAAGCCGTTTTCCAACGATGAAAGAATGGTATGACGGATATTTATTTGGAGATACGGAGTTTTAGATATCCAGATACCTGACTAAAGAGAGTGAGTATTTTAAAGAATTATCTATTTTTTTGCGGGTACGTATCCCTGATATAGAAGTAAAAACAATTTATCAGAATACGATTTTGAATTGACTGAAAGCTGCTATAAAGAAAGAAGACTTTCATGATCTGTATCGGGCAATGGAAGAAGGGAACGCCCGGAAGATGGCGGACATATTAAGCCAGAGTGAAAATTATCTGGTGAAATCTAACAGGGAGTCGGGGAGTGGACGCTCTGACATTATGATAAAAAGCCCATCGCTACGTGGAAGAGCGTTTATTGTGAAAGTGAAGGTTTCTGATTCTGTGGATGAATTGGAAAGTGATGCGGAGAAGGCGCTGAAGCAGATTTATGATAAAAGATATATGGAGGAACTGCGCATGGAGGGGTATCGCAAGATTGATTGTTATGGGGTATCATTCTTCAGGAAGGATTGCGAGGTTCGGTTTGGAGAAGGGAAAGGATAGAGGTATGAGTACAATTATTGAAGTCATGTTGGCAATCAGGGACAGAAGCCCTGTTTTTTATCACAAAGATACGAAGCAGTTTGACCGGCTTCCATATTCCAAGCTGGAAAAACTGGATCCGAATGAATTACTGACGATGGGAGGCGACAGGAATAATATTATGCTGCCAACCTATGATGAAATAGACCATAGGGAGATCATGCGCTTTTATGTAAGAGAGTGTGTGGAAGACAAGGAAATACGGCGGCAGCTGTTTAATATATTAAGACGAGGGGATTATATGGATGCGTATTTGGACAAGCTTCATGAATTAGATCTGTATGAGGATTTTGTTGATGTATGTGGAGATGTTTACATACAGATATTTGATGAATGGGCCAAAGAAAATGATTTGGACTTTGCCGCGGACTGAAAAGGACCTGCTTGGCAAACATTTGCCTTGTAAGGAGAAGCTTTTTTGAAGCAAGGACGATCCCCCAATTGTTCTTTTTCCTTGAAGGTTCGAAAAACACTTAAGTGGTCATAACTTTTCAGAGTGCTTCATAGAATGTAAAAAAGCATTCTGAGGGGTTTCCTTTGAAAGATTATATCGAGGAGCGAGCAATCGATATTGCCAATTATATTATCGAAAATAACGCCACAGTAAGGCAGAGCGCAAAGCAGTTTGGAATCAGTAAGAGTACGGTACATAAGGACGTGACAGAGAGACTTATGCAGATCAATCCTTCCCTTGCCAAGGAAGCGAGAAAGGTTTTGGACGTGAATAAGCAGGAGCGGCATATCAGGGGAGGAATGGCCACAAGAGAAAAATACCAGCATATGCATTATGAGTGATAAGAAGGCAGATCTGAGGATGCAATGACGTTTCACACGGTAAAAGGGTGGAGCGTCATTTCTTTTGCCAATTTATTTTGTGGCATGCTGTTGTAATGTGTAGATTTGTGCTATAATAACAGATGTTTCATTAAGCGGCAAAGGACAGGTGACAGGGTCATGTTATACACGAACAAAGATCTTAGAAAATTGATCATACCATTGGTATTTGAGCAGCTTCTTGCTATCTTGGTGGGGATGGTGGACACAGTCATGATCGCAGGAGTGGGGGAAGCTGCAGTTTCCGGGGTTTCCCTGGTAGACACCATTAACATTCTTATCATAAATATCACGGCAGCATTGGCAACAGGCGGTGCCGTGGTGGCAGGGCATTTTCTGGGGCAGAAGGATTCGGAAAATGCCAGCCGGTCAGCATGGCAGTTGGTGCTCTTTTCCATCTGGTTGTCTATTGCAGTGACGATCATTTTTCTGGCTTTGCACAGACCAATGCTCAGGGGAATCTTCGGGCAGGTAGAGCCGGAGGTTATGGAAAATGCAGCAACTTATCTGGTCATCACAGCAATTTCAATCTGTCCGCTGGCAATTTATAATTCCTGTGCAGCTCTTTTTCGGGCAATGAATGATTCCAGGACGACTATGGTGATTGCCATCATTATGAATCTGATCAATCTGGCGGGGAATGCCATTCTTATTTATGGGGCTAAGATCGGGGTTGCGGGGGCTGCCATAGCAACGACCATTTCCAGAATCGTGGCGGCTGTGATCATCATGGTATTGATGTTCCATTCGGACAAAGTGATCAGCTTCCGCGGGCGTGCGACGTGGAAAATGGATTTCAGGTCAATCAAGAAAATCCTTTATATCGGGATTCCCAACGGACTGGAAAACAGCCTGTTCCAGCTGGGGAAAATATTACTGCTCAGTCTGGTTTCCACATTTGGAACCTATGCCATAGCGGCAAATGCCGTCTGCAATACCCTTGCAAGCTTTAATGTCCTTCCGGGATCGGCTGTCAATCTGGCACTTTTGTCGGTGGCTTCCATGTGTGTGGGGGCGGGGGATTTTAAGCAGGCAAGATATTATACCAAAAAGCTGATGATGATAGCGATAGGCTGCACAGCGCTGATCTCGGCGGTGCTTTTCGTGTTTGCGCCGTGGGTAATGAAAATCTATCAGTTGACGCCTCAGACGGAAAGTCTGGCAGTGCAGGTGATCCGCTGGCATGCCATGCTTGCCATCGTTTTTTGGGTGCCGTCATTTTCCCTTCCGAACACCCTGCGGGCAGCAGGGGATGTGGTCTGGACAATGGTGATTGCGATTTTGTCCATGTGGACTTTCAGGATCGCTTTTGCATACCTGTTCAGTATCCGTTTTCACAGCGGACTGATGGGCGTGTGGATTGCCATGACCATAGACTGGGCGTTTCGGGCCTTGTGCTATTGCATCAGATATCATGGGCATAAATGGGAACATTCCATGTTAGGGGAGAAGGAAAAAAAGAAATCTGATTAAGAATATTTTGACAAGCATTTAGGCTGTCTTTATAATGAAGAAGTAAACTTTAAAAGAAAATGTATGAGAAAAGCAAATGGCGGATAGGAGTATATATGGACAAGGAAATGGTCATTGTACTTGATTTTGGCGGGCAGTACAATCAGCTGATCGCCCGGAGGGTAAGAGAATGTCATGTATATTGCGAGGTTCATCCCTGCACGATCAGTTTAGAGAAAATCAAAGAGATGAACCCGAAGGGAATCATTTTTACCGGCGGACCCAACAGTGTATATGGCGAAGATTCGCCTCGTTATTCAAAAGCGGTTTTTGAACTGGGGGTGCCTATTCTGGGCATCTGTTATGGCTCACAGCTTATGGCGTATCTTTTGGGCGGAAATGTCAAGACTGCTCCTATCAGTGAATATGGAAAAACGGAAGTGGAAGTGGACAAGCCCTCCGTGCTCTTTAGTGATGTGTCGGAAAAGACGATCTGTTGGATGAGTCATACCGATTATATTGAAAAGGCGCCTGACGATTTCAAGGTGACAGCCCATACGCCGGTATGTCCGGTGGCAGCGATGGAAAACGCGGAGAAAAAGCTTTATGCGGTTCAGTTCCATCCGGAAGTGATGCATACCCAGGAAGGGATGAAGATGCTTTCTAATTTTGTATACCAGGTCTGCGGATGTAAAGGCGACTGGCGGATGGATGCCTTTGTGGAGACTGCCATTGCACAGATTCGTGAAAAGGTTGGAAGCGGCAGGGTGCTCTGTGCCCTTTCCGGCGGAGTGGATTCTTCCGTGGCAGCAGTCCTTTTGGCAAAGGCAGTGGGCAAGCAGCTTACCTGTGTTTTTGTGGATCATGGCCTGCTCCGTAAAAATGAGGGCGATGAGGTTGAGGCGGTATTTGGACCGGAGGGACCTTATGATCTGAATTTTGTCCGCGTCAATGCTCAGGAGCGCTTTTATGAAAAGCTTGCGGGGGTGACGGAGCCGGAGGCAAAGCGGAAGATCATTGGGGAGGAATTTATCCGTGTTTTTGAGGAAGAAGCCAAAAAGATCGGGGCAGTGGACTTTTTGGTACAAGGCACAATTTATCCTGATGTGATCGAAAGCGGCCTGGGCGAAAGCGCAGTGATCAAATCCCACCATAACGTGGGCGGACTTCCAGACTGCGTTGATTTCAAGGAAATTATTGAGCCGTTAAGGTTATTGTTTAAGGATGAAGTGCGTAAGGCAGGGCTGGAGCTTGGCATTCCGGAATATCTGGTAAACAGGCAGCCTTTCCCCGGACCGGGGCTTGGCGTCCGGATCGTGGGAGAAGTGACCGCCGAGAAGGTTCGGATCGTACAGGAAGCGGATGCTATTTACCGGGAAGAAATTGCTAAGGCGGGTGTGGACAAAGGACTTGGTCAGTATTTTGCAGCGCTTTCCAATATGCGGAGCGTAGGAGTTATGGGGGATG
>ERZ808054.619-NODE-619-length-29423-cov-13.482042_pt1 | contig 29423 bp, 34 predicted proteins | sample MGYA00380201_ERZ808054 | MGnify/ENA primary metagenome ERZ808054 (study PRJEB31490, sample SAMN06133419) | mouse gut metagenome | isolation source: Z5_2 | host: mice | place: China: Chengdu | collected 2015-05 ...
AACGAGAGCAAACGCAGGAGCAGGGAGCGAAACAGACAGGCATGTATTGAACTGTCCGCAAAAAATGACCGACTGATTTGGCACAAAGAGCTGGTCGGATCGTCCGTCGCGGCAACGAAAATCCGAAAGTGCATATCTACAGATACGTGACGGAAAGCACGTTTGACAGCTATCTTTGGCAGACAATCGAAAGCAAACAGAAGTTTATCAGCCAGATTATGACCAGCAAATCCCCGGTACGCTCCTGTGAAGATGTAGACGAAACAGTGCTGTCATTTGCTGAAATTAAGGCATTGTGTGCTGGAGATCCAAGGATTAAAGAAAGGATGCACCTTGATCTTGAAGTATCACGGTTGAAGATTATGAAATCAGACTACAAAAGTAAGCAGTATCGTATGGAGGATGACGTCCTCAAATATCTTCCGGAACAAATCAAAGAAGCGTTGTGCTTTATCGAGGGAATGCAGAAAGACATTCAGACTTTAAAGCAAAATGTACGTACAGATGGTAATTTTGCAGGCATGATTATCAACGGAATGACTTACACAGACAAAGAAAAGGCTGGAACCGCATTGATTGATGCCTGCAAAGATATATCCAGTGCAGATCCAGTGGAAATCGGCAGTTATCTGGGCTTTAAAATGTCCGTAAAATTTAGCAGCTTTACATATAAACTCGTATTAAAAGGCGCTGTATCCTACCAGGTTGAGCTTGGCGACGACGTTTTCGGCAACATAACCAGGATTAACAATGCACTTGGAAAAATAGAAGACCAGCTTGGAGCGCATAAAGTAAAACTCGATAACCTGCAGCAGCAGATGGACGCAGCACAGGCAGAGCTTAATAAGCCGTTCCAGTACGAAGCTGAGCTGAAAGAAAAATCGGCACGTCTTGCAGAACTGGATGCACTGCTAAACATCGGCGGGAAACAACAGGAAACAGCGTAACAGTGTTGTGCTTGGGCAGTGGCGGCGGGAGCTGCCGCTGATGTACCCAGGCACAGTTATATATCTCATTATAAATAAACGGAGGATATTACTATGGATAACCAATATATTTATCAGCAAAATAACAACAAATCTCTCCAGTGGTATGACGATCGTGTAAAGACGGTCAGCAGCGTAGCACGCAATACCAGCAGTAATATAGACGGCATCTACGACACACCAAAAAAGATTTACGGATATCTGGACAAGCATGTCTGGAAACAGGACGCTGCAAAAAGAGACGCTGCTATCCTTACTTACAACAGCCTTTTCCGGGAAGTTAAAGAAAACGCCATGTTTGTCGGCCCAACGGGATGTGGCAAGACACATATCTGGCGCTGCCTGCAGGAGCTGTTCCCGGACAGGATCGAGATCGTGGACGGTTCCAACATTACCGCCGACGGCTGGAAAGGCGACAAAAAATGGAGCAGCCTGCTGCAGTCTCCCATCTTTGACACAGGAAAACGGGCAATCCTTGTGATCGACGAAGCGGACAAAATGCTGGCGCCGAAACATTCTTCCGCTGGTGAAAACGTCAGTCAGAGTATCGCATCAGAAGGATTGAAGCTGATGGAAGGGACTGTAGTAGACATAAAATCTGGTTCGTTTAATTACCAGATAGACACATCCCTGATCAGCTTTGTGCTGTGCGGCGCATTTTCAAACAAAGCAGAGGAGATCGCCCGCAACAGCAGCATCGGCAGCTCCATCGGGTTCGGGGCTTTGCCTCATAAGACAAGAGCCTACGACCGTCCCCTGGCATTGCAAGACATCATAGAATTTGGCGTCATGCCGGAATTTATGGGCCGTATACACCGGATTGTGAACCTACAGCCCATGACGCTGGAAGATTATTATAAGATCGTAGACAGCGGGTGCGGCCCCGTGCGCCATGTGCAGGAGCAGTACGGGGTAGAAATCCGCATGACAAAAAACAGGCGTAGGGAGCTGGCAGAAGATGCTTTCAGGAGCGGGCTTGGCATCCGCGGGATGGAAAACAGGATACGCCAGCTTGTAGACGATGCCATCTTTGATGACTGCAGCCGGCAGAGCTTTGAAATATAGGAATACTGAGGAGGGAGAGATACTATGACAATGGATTTTCAATACGATGGACACGGGAGCCTGGAGCATATCACGTTCAGTGGGCTGAACGGATGTGAGACTGTCCGGGATCTGAAAAACGCGCTGGAACTCATGAAAATCGAGAACCCGAAACGCACATTTCAGGAAAGGGTAAAGTCGGGGGAATTTGACAACACGCCGGATGACGAGTACGAACAGATTGTCAGTGCGGTGGATTTCGCTGCATCCCTGTGGCGTTACCCGGACGCAAGGGAGTGGGAATCTGCACAGAGTGAAATGAATGTACTCATGCTGCTTGCCAATGCAATCGAGGTAGCCAGCAAACAGAACGCCACCCTCATCAGGCGCAACACAGGGAACAGTGGGTTATGAGAAAAAACTGATGGGAATATAGGGCAAAAGGATTCAGGTAGGGGCGGCGAAAGCTGTCCTCTGTAGTTTTAAGCAAACGTACAATGCCTTCTAAGCCCGCAATCTGTATAAGACGGCGTGCGCCGCCGGGTGCAGACATAAAAGTTACGGGATGCTGCCAGTATTCGGGGTATCCTGTGTTAAGTAAAGGAGGCATTCTTACATGAGTTATTCTTTTGATACAAATGGATGGGATCTTTTTAACACTCCATTCAGCACATCCGTAAAAACAGCAGAAGCTCCGACAAAGCAGAAAGCAGAAAAGACAAAAATGCCAGAAGCTTCGCTGCACAGTACCACAATGACGGATGCACAGCACAGTGCCCTGCCTACGCAAAGGACTGTACAACAAAAAACACCTTCCGCACAGAAGCCAGAACCGGATCAGTCAGCAACATCCCATGTACAAAACAAAAGACCTGCACCATCTACGGCACAGGCACAGACTGATGCCCAAAAACCAGGGCAGGCAGCACCATCGGAAGCCCCTGCTACGGCACAAACAGACACCACAAGACAGAAACAGACAGCACCACCAAAATCCCCTGTCCCTGCTGGCGCACAGCCTGCGGAATCGCAAAAGGAGTTGGTTCTTGACATGTCTTCTGGCTCTGTTGCTGCTCCTGCCAATGATGACACAGAAAAACGAAAAGCACACGAAGCGGCAGAAGCAAAGCGTAAAGCCGAATGGGATGCCCGGCAGCTTGAAAAGAAGCAGAAAGAAGCAGAAGTTCTCCGGAAACTGCAGAATATGAGCGATGCTGACATCATAGCCGCATCCACACAGCGTATCAGTTTGGATGTTGAAAGGCTTACACGCCGCAACATGAAAGAATGCGTGTCGGAACATATACAGGATCTATGCCGTAAAGACCCTGCGTTCGCACGTCTCACCATGCATCCTAAAAAATCCATGATTAACTGTTTCCGGTATATCAACCGCAAGGCAAAAGAATTTGTGGAGCAGGAAATGAAAGATAATGACACAAAGCCGGAAAATGGCATATATGGGTGTGATGTGCCAGATGGAATAGTTTTGGGCTGGTCAGAAGAGTATATGCATGATGCGGATGCGCCGGAGGATTAGGAAAAAGAAGAAAAGTTCGTGTCGAAACCATACGTAAATACACAACCGAAAGCGAAAGGTATTGCATCAAAGACAAAAAAATCTGCAAAAACGAAGAAAAAAGAAGAAAAGCAGGCAGAAACAGGGGAATACGAACAGATGAGCTTTGTATAGAGGAGGCGACAGCATGAAAATAAATAAAAAGAGTGCCGGAAATTTGCAGATCCTGGAACAAAAATGCAGCTAAATAATGGCCTTTTACACGCGGGACAAATAGTGTATATTGTCCGTACAGACGTAAGAATCATAGACCGACATAAAATACTTATCCTCTACATCCACCCGCGTGAAAAGGCTGCACAGGGGGATTTCAAGCCATGCATGACCATGTTTCACTGTCGTAATGATTTCGTAACCCTTGAGCACCGTGATGACGGCAGCACGGCATGGCGCACGTCTGCATTTAACCATCTTGACAAAAACTGGTCTTTATCATCCAAATCCGCATTTTACTCTCCAAAAGATGAACAGCGTGTAAGAAAATATTTTAAATCCGATAAAAGCGGATTTACGCCATTAATCATAGCCCAGAACGCTATACTGGAACACCGGAGGCTGAAAAGACAGCGTACCAGAGAAAATCGTATTTTAGACCGTATGGCAGGCGTAAAAAGCCTGCCGCGCGGCTTAAATGGTTGGATACGCCGCTCTGTCATGCCAGGCTACTTCTTTTACGACTACAAACGAGGTGCAAAGGACGTTCCGGGTGTCTGTTCTGCGTGCGGCAGAGAGGTTATGCTGTCTGGCGTAAAACAGGGAGCAAAGCTGATCTGCCCGCACTGCAGGAAAGAGATTATCTGCAAACCACGCAGCAGACGGGGAAGTAATATGTATGACCGTAAAACTTGTCAGGTCATACAGCGTATAAGTGACAGCGAGCTGGTTATAAGGATTGTCAAGGTCTATTATAGCTATCAGGATGATGTTCCAAAGGTGCGGGTCTACGAAAACGTTAGGCAGTTTATCTTTAAAAATTCGGATGGAAGAATATGTGCAGAAGCCTATTATTACTCTTATAATAATGGATTTTTGATGACTCACTGGAAAAAAGGGGAACGTCCAAAATACAGCCAGTGGCAGTACAGCTATGAAGCTGATACCTGCGGTCACGTTTACACGAAAAATCTTCAGGAAGAACTTGATAGAACACCCTGGCAGTATTGTCCGGTTGCTGAATATTACAATCACTGGCACGAGCCAATGGAATCCCTGCCGTTTCTTGCTGCATATCTGAATCATCCACGCATGGAACATCTTGTTAAAACTGGATTTTATTCCCTTGTTTCCGATATTGTATACAGGTATGACAGTGAAGGTCTGGATGAAACACAGCACCGTACACACAAGATATTGGGCGTTGCAGCCGAAGACGTTAGTTTTCTGCGTGGGATTAAAATTAATGCTGCTGCCCTGCAGATTTTCCAGCAATATGCCGGCATAAAAGACCGCCAGAAGCTGCTCATGTGGCAGATCGTAAACAAGGTTGAGTATAATGTCCTGCCGATACTGCAGTATATGACGGTACATAAGGCTGTAAAGTATCTGGATAATCAGTATGGTTTTCTGCGTTTACGGAAAACAAAATATGGAGCACAACGCTACAAAGATATGCAGGAGCTTGTGACAGAATATAGGGATTATCTGGAGATTTGCAGAAAACTAGGATATGATCTTAAAAACAGTTTTGTGAAATATCCGGCAGATCTGCAAAAAGCACATGATAAAGCAGCAAAAATCATGAAACATAAGGCAAATGCAGTCATGAAACGTGAGTTTGCCGCTGTATATAAAAGTATCGCCGGAAAATACGATTTTGAGAAATCCGGCATGAAGATTGTATATCCGAAAAATCCAGATGACGTAGTGAAAGAAGGGCACGCGCTGCACCATTGTGCAGGATGCGGGTATGTAGAACGGGTGGCAGACCACGAATGTGTGATACTGTTCCTGCGCCGGTGTTCTGACCTGCAGCACTCATATTACACAATAGAAATCCAGGGAAACAAAGTTGTCCAGGTGCGCGGCATGAAGAACTGCAGCGCAACTCCGGAAGTAAAGGATTTTATAGATACATGGGAGCAGCGGGTGCTGAATATGATAGAGACTGCAGCATAATTTTAAAGAAAGGGGCAATTAAATATGACAAAAATAACATTAGAAACAGACGGGGCAGAAAGCCCGCGCATGGTGAGCATTGATGATATTCTGGCGATGCTTATCGACAAAGAGGCTGAAAACCAGAAAAAATCATACTTTGAATTTATCAAAACACATGACGCTGCTGTTATGAAGAATATCAAAAAATACACGCTTGAGGTTAAAGATATGGATTTCTCAGGGCTGGATGAAGAACAGACGGGTTATGCGATTGAAGAAACTGCCGCAGATCTTACAGATAGTATTACAAAAGCAAATTTTAACTATTTAAAGCATGGCATGAAACTGGGAATACGGATGCTGTTCGATCTTATGGTTTAGCACGGAATTGTCTGTAATACATACAAAAATCAAGATCTGCAGCCGGAAATATTCAGACAATTTCCGGCTGCATGGTGCCGATCCGGCTGGCACAGCATTAAATATTCAGACAATTTCCTGTAAAACTGGGGATTATGTTTTAAAACAGCAGAAGCTATGTTATACTGTATCAGAGCAAAACAGTAAAATTTATCGAAAGGAGATGGCTTATGGCACTGATAGATGTTAATATTAAGGTCCCTGTGGAGATGGCTGTTTATCTTGAGCCGTCCGGACAGGTCACGGAACTTGAAAGGAATGCCATGCTGCTGTACCCTTATATTTTAAAACAGGCAATATCACACGGACGTGCAGCGGAAATACTTGGAATACGAAAAAATGACCTGATAGATATTTATGATAAAATGGGGTTTTCTTACCTTGACCTGACAATAGATGACCTGGATGCGGAACTGGAAGCGTACAAACATACAGAAAGGGGATGAAGAAACTGGGAAAGATAGATACAGTTACAAAAGAATACATGAAAGATCCGGTAATCTTTGCCGATGTTTTTAATAAATTTTTATATCATGGAAAACAGGTGATAAAGCCGGAATCTCTAATAGAAATGGACTCCACAGAGATTGTAGTGCCATACGGAGAGGGAAAAGCAGGTGTTCCGGAGCAGAAATACCGGGACGCATTAAAGCTGATGATGACGGACGGAAATATCGCATACTGTATTTTAGGCTGCGAGGACCAGAGCAGAGTGCATTACGCTATGCCAGTGAAAAACATGCTTTATGACTCCATGCAGTACGCCCGGCAGGTTACAAAAGCTGCAAAGTCACACAGACAGGAAAAAGAGCATAAGCCGTCGTCAGGAGAGTTTCTTGGCGGATTTTATAAGACGGACAGGCTGATACCTGTTGTGACACTCGTAATTTACTGGGGGCCGGACAGATGGGACGGACCTTTAACATTAAGGGAGATGTATGCAGCAGCGGATGATGCCATTATGCAGTACGTGCCTGATTATAAGATTAATCTTATATCACCGGAACAGATGACAGAAGCTGAAATCAAAGAGTTTAAGACCAGCCTGAAAGAAGTCATGCTGTATATAAAATACTCAAAGGATAAAACCAGGCTGCAGGAAGTAACACAGGCTGATGAAAGTTTTCAAAATCTTGACAGACAGGCAGCGGAAGTTATTAATGTTACAACGAACTCGAAGTTAAAATATCCAGAAGGAAAGGAGAAGATAGATATGTGCGCAGCTCTTGAAGAAATGCGGATGGACAGTAAACGTGAGGGAATACGTGAAGGTAAAATTGAAGGTGCTGTTAAAGCTTACAAAGAAGTTGGGTTTTCATTACAGAAAACGATACAGCGCATTGCAGAAAACTATAACTTTTCATTACAGCAGGCTGAAGAAGAAGTAAAAAAATACTGGAAGTAACAACAATACTATAAAAACCGTACCCGTATAGCCGTAAAAAGCGTTCTGGTACGGTTTTTATGACTGTTACAGTCAAAAAAATGGGAAAGGATTGGGATTTAGTATGATCAAAGTTACAAAGTTTGGTGAAACGATTTATGTTAAGGACTGGCATGAGCGTTTAGCAGATTTCAAAAAACGCTTTCCGCCGTCTGATGATTTGAAAAAAATTATTAGTATGAGTCCGGAGGAGCTTGATGCACATTATAAAAAACTCAGAGAGAAAGAAGAATCAAATTTTTGGGGTTCAAAGGAGCGGCTTGCGTATTACCGTTTACACGGTTTGTCAGACTGTTCCGATTATCCGGGCGGTGATGCAGCATTTGAACGGGATGTATTGTCTGGTGATCAGCGGGAGGAACATCGTCTGTATAATTTTGATTTAAAGCGGGAGGATGATTATATTTGTTAGTGTTTGGGGGATGGGCGTTTTAAGGTTGATTTGGATTTTCGGCGTCATTTTTACATGCATCCAAAAGTAATACTGGCTTTTGAAGCTGCTTATGTAAAAATTTATGAATGCATGATCTGTCGTGAGCCTGGTTATGAAGATAAAATTATGAATCCAGATTCTGATTGGTACAACGATAAGCCGTCTGTCGGCGGGTATTACTGTCCATTACCTGCTTTTCCACCGGCGGATGATGAATGAGCGCATTTAAGGACAGACTATTTTTTAGAATAGTTTGTAATTAATGGAATTTTTTATCAGAATACAGCGCAGGCAGGTGACTTATGAGTCATCTGCCTACGCTGTGTCTGTATTCTTTTTCTGCCTGCATTTCATTATTCTTATTGCATTTTTTGAACGCTGCATCTTATAGTATGGTCTGACTGCTGGCAGGTAGCTTTTGATAACGCTTTCGCTTATGGATAATTTACTGGAAATTTCCGCTGCGTTTAGCCCGCCGGCGTACAGTCTTAAAATGGCTGCATGTGTTTCGTTTAAGATGATTCCTTCAGAAGACAGGATCTTCCTGGTCCTGTGTTGGGAGCACCCGATTTCCAGCGCAGTCTTGTTGATTGATCCTGTTCTGCTAAATGCTGCTACAAAATCCTTTTCATCCATTTCTGACATCTCCTTTCCCTGATAATTTTTGGCCAGCTAAACCAACTGTCTGAGACAGATAGTTGGTTTAGCTGGCCATTTTCTAATCCACACGCCTCGTATGAGGCATGAACCGTTTTTTCGCAGACATCAGCCTGCAGCACCCGGCATGTGCTAATCAACACACCTCGTATGAGGCATGACACTACTTTTTCACAGACATTAGCCTGCAGCACTTAACATGTGCTTTTTTCTTTCCAATCCACACGCCTCGTATGAGGCATGAACCGTTTTTTCGCAGACATCAGCCTGCAGCACTCGGCATATGCTTTATTTCTTTTCAATCAACACACCTCGTATGAGGCATGACACGCCAGCTTAATAACTGCCATGCTGGCCGGATATCCGTCCGGTTTATTCATATTCCAGCACATCGAGAATCTCCCAGGTTCCTTTTTCGACCAGCAGGAACGCATCCGGGACCGGATAGTCTTCCATTAACATATCCATCTGTTCTTTCAAATACACGTAACAGTCATAAAATTCGTTGAGGACATCCAGATTATCAAAAACAAGTGTAAGTATGTGCAGTGGCTCGTCCGTCTGCATCAGGCTCTCAGCGGTGCTGCGGATTTCATCAGCGTCATCTTCTCCATGCGGAAACGAATAGTATATAAAATTCCGCCGTTTCATTTCCGGCTGCTCCCTGCCGTGCCGGAGGATGATATGTTCCCTGTACATTTCTTCTGATTCCAGAAGAAAACGGTTTTCGATCCCATATGCTGAATGGTCCTTCCTGCAGGCATACTGCTGTAAAACATCTTCCAGCGTAATCCTGTATTCCGGCACCCGCGCGAGGTCTTCCACATGTTCAATCGCCTTCGACTGGGCTTTGTCCGACAGCCTGTAAAATGCGTCCAGCAGTTTTTTTGCCCTTGCTGTCCGCTTTCTTCCTTCCTGGAATTTCCTGAGGTTCTGCCGGACGGACGGCCCGCCGCCCTGCATGTAGGAAGAGAATGTTTCTTCCGGGACTTCCAGCTCTTCCGCTATTGCACGGATGACGCTGTCCGGAGGTGTCCGGCGCCCGTTTTCGTAATTGCAGAGGCTTGATTTTGCTATTCCGGCCGCTCCTGCAAGTTCTTCCTGTGTCATGCCTTTTTTGGCACGCAGGTATTTTATAATTTCTCCTATTTTTTCCATATTTCCCACATAACAGATACATCACCTGCTTACTTATTTTTGATGATGCCAGTATATCACGAAAAAATTCACGTATCAACAACTTTTTGAAATAAATATTACGTGAACAAAAATGTATGTTTTTTGTAGTCAGATTTAGGGCGCCGTATTTTGCGTTTTAAGGCTGTTTTCTGTCCAGGCATACAAATCTGTACAAAGCAAAAAAACATGCCCTCCTGCCCGTTCTGCGCGGTCTGGAGGGCATGTTTTGATGCTCGTCAAAATCTTAATCTGGCGTCAGGGCTTCGCCCTGGAAAACCCACAAGGGGGATATTCCCCCTTGACCCCCTTTTCTTTGTTTTATCTTCCTTTTCGTTTCTTTTTTTCATCCTCTTGAATTCTATCAGTCACTTATCACCCGGACATATTCCAGAACTGCCTGATTTTATGGCTGTTCTACGGAAAAATGCCCTCCGGGCACGGGTGTATCTGCAGATCAAAAGAAAGGAGGTTACAATTATGCACGACCAGTTGCTCCGAAAGTTGTACCACTGCATCCTGAACGATGACGGGGAAACAGAAAAATTCAGCGGCTCTACGAAAGAAGCTGTTGATCAGATTTTAAATGAGATTGGCTGTCTGGATGACGTGAAGATTCATGATGCTTTTTATCTGGCTGCATCCGCAGCAGAGGAAAACGGGTTTGTAAAAGGCTTTTCAACAGCCTGCAGAATGAGTAATGAAATACATGGCACTGAATAAAGATAAGCGGCAGTGTCAGCCCGGCACGCCGCCTGTTTTTATTCATCCTCTGTCTGCTCAAACAGGTCCCCGACCGGGCACCCTAATATCCGGCTCAGCAAATCCAGGTTTTCAAAGCGTATGGACTTTGTTTCGTTCTTAATCATCCTGTCAAAATTCTGGTAGCTTAATCCCATCTGCTTGTACAGCCAGTATTTCGTATGGTTTTGCTCCTCTAAAATATCCAGTATTCGTAATCGTACCATTCTGATTGCCCCTTTTTCGCACAATTATACGAAAAATCCAATCCTTGCATGAATGATGTACAAATGATATAATCTATACATTATCTAATTCATAGATTATATATAATAAAGGGATACATGCATATGATGGCAGACAGGATAAAGGATTTGAGAGGGCTGCATAATCTTACACAGTCTGATGTAGCAGAAATGATTGAAGTTACGCGGAGCAGCGTAAATGCATGGGAAATGGGCATATCATCGCCATCGACTAAGTGTATTGTACAGCTTGCGCGTTTATTTCATGTATCAACGGACTATATTCTAGGAATCGAGACTGAAATGACACTGGTCATATCAGGATTGGATGACGAAAGCGTAAAGATTTTAGCCGGCATGGTGCAGTACATGCGCGGCAGGCAGTAAAAATATGGCAGCGGTACGGGCAGTACCGCCGCCGACTGGACATGGCATATTCAAATGTCTTCGTTATCGTCTGGTATGTAAACCAGAATGTCCGGAACCGTACAGTCCATAACCTTACAGAGCTGGTTTAATGTCTTGACGCTGATATTTTTACCAGATCTAAGGCGCTGGACCACGTCCGGGTTGATGCCGTCGTTGATCAGCCGGTATGTGGATATGCCATGCTCCCTGATGTAGTGCCAGAACGGCTCGTAGCTTATCATCTTATGCACCTCCAGTATGGAGCGTACACTAGATAATAAAAAGTTTATGAATGCTATAATATCTATAAATAATATATTATCTATATTTTTATTGACTTTGGCGTATGGCAGACCTAAACTGGTTATATGGGAAACTGCGGCTGGACAGTCACTATGGGGTTCCGGGATACAGAACTGCATCCTGAAATTCCGTACATTAAAAAAACATGAAAAGGAGAAAATCAGTCATGAACAAAAAACGTATCTTATCAGCTTTTCTTACACTCTGCATGGTATTCTGCATGGTGCTTTTTACCAGGGCGGATGTTTCTGCTAAATCTGCAGACGGCATCAAAATTGTATTCAACGCAAAAAAGGCAGTTACTTTCAATTCCGGCTCAGAGCCTGAGACACTCAGCCAGATCGAAAGTAAATGGGGTAAGAAGACAAGGCTTGCAGAAGGCTATGAGGAATACGCCGGCGAGGCATATGTATGGGAAAAAGGAAAGACTTTTATATCCATACGGGAATACAAAGAGTCCGAGGGCGGCGGGCTCGGATACGTGATGCTTGCAGTTTCCGATAAAAATGCTTCTGTGGCAGGCGTAAAGGTCGGGATGAAGAAAAGCAGGGCCGTAAAAAAGCTGCAGGGCATTTACGGGAAAGAGAACGTCGTGCTGCTGAAAGAAGGACAGCCTGTCGTTCCGGACTGGAAGCCCTGTCCGGAAATATCAGTCAGGACGGAGGCAGGAATGCCGGTATCTTTCAGCCTGAAAAACGGCAGGGTTTTCAGGATCTCATGGATGAGGTCATAAGTGTTTTACAGAGGGGAGATGAAAAGATGATTAGAAAACTGTACAAATGGGCTGCAGTCATTATGTCCATAAAAATCGGGATAGACGCACACAGCTTTCATGAAATGTTTACCGCGCTGTTTTACTTCCTTGCAATGTACCTGGTATTCAGAGTATTTTTTGCATACCTGAGAAATGACATAAGGTCTTCCGGCGGGCTGTTCCGCTGGCTCATCAGTTCTGCGGATACAACAAGGCGTACCAGACCGTTCACCAGCAGCGTTGAAAATTCCCTGTATTCATGGTTCGGCACAGGAGCATGCAGCGGATACGGCAGGGCACAGAATAGTAAAACGGAAGCGGACCAGCGGGTTTTCAACCGGACAAAGGCACGCAGCGAAGCCGTGTTCCATCAGTATTATGCAAATAAGAACAGGGGAACTTACGACGGATACCGTTCACAAAACCGGGCAAATGAGGCACGGAACCGCGCAGAAAGGTACTAAATTACAAAAGGAGAAACTCATGAAAAACAGAATTAAAATTAAAATTTTTACACTGGCGTTATTAACTTTTATGCTTATATCTGCGCTGGCATCTGAAAATCCGGTCAGGGCTGAAGCAGGGCTAAAGGATGGGACTTATGACTTTTCATCATGCGCAGTTACGAAATTCCAGATCAGAAACAATACCCTGACTTTGAAAACGGAAAAGAAACACGGTTCCGAAATTACCAGCAACAAAAATAGTGAGTACAAATCATACAAGCTGAAAGCCAGAGTCTCTAAAAACTGTAAATACATCCTGGAATACTATGTCAGGGGAGTCGGGGAGCTGGACAGCCGAAGAAAAACGGATTATAGGGAAATCAAAGATATTATTGACTTTGACAGATCCTGTTACAGGGAAACCGGAGCTGCCAATAATGTTGTATCATCCTATATCAAAGTAAAAAACGGCATGGTGGCAAAGATCGTGTACCGCGCTATGTGATCAGCTTAAAACTGCATAAAAGAAAAGGAGCAAAAACAAATGAAAAAATTATTAAGCCTCGTACTGGTTTTCGTTCTGGCATTTTCAGTGCCTGCACAGGCTGCTGTAAAGAAAATTACGGCAGCTGCATGTGAAGGCGAAGCCCCGGCAGATTACCCGGAAGTTAAGGCCGGGAAAACCCGTGTCACTTTAAAATGCAAAACATGGAATACAGCCGGATGCCTTATATTTACAGCCCCGAAAGCCGGCACATATAAATTTGCGTTTAAAAATTCCACATCTGGTTCAACCCTGGTTGGAACCAGCGTGGGATCCCCGCTGAATGATTCGCCTGGACACATCCATCTTGGAAAGACGAAATACTACGAGGGACCAAGTTCAGGAACATTAAAATTTGAAAAAGGGGATTCCATATACATATCCTTGTCCCAGGCAGATCTGGAAACAGGAAACTACGAAAACGGTAAATTAACACTTGTAATCAGCAGGAAAAGCAGAAATTAAAGGTTACGGTGAAAGCGGTCAAGCCTGTTTTAAAGATCTGCAGATTTGAGCGGGTTAAAATCTGACAGACGTATATACATGACGAAAAAAAGAGAGGATACAGATGAAAAAATTATTAAAACAAATCATTACCATGCTGCTTGCTTCATGCATTATGATTACCGGAGGCAGCCTTAGCGGGTCGGTTGCGGCCAATGCTGCCGCAAGGCCGGAAATTCGTTCCGTCCAGTTTGACATCGTAAACAATACGTGCATGGTCGGGAAAGGGGACAGTGAAAGACTGTCTGCCTGGTCAGGCGGGAAAAACATTACAAAGATATGCACCTGGAAATCCAGTAAAAAGGACGTGCTTGCAGTCAGCAGGAACGGCGTGATTACTGGAAAAAAGGAGGGATTTTCCTATATTACTGCAGAGTATGGGGGAAAAGCCTCCAAAAAGCTGAAGGTTACTGTCATTGATTTAAAAGCGCTGGAATCCGAAGATGACAATAGTGCATCAGAAAAATACACACAGCTTGAAAACGGAAGCACGGTCAGCATGAAAGCCGGTGAACGGAAAAGGTTCCTTGTAACAGATCCTGACGGCAAAGACATGATACCATTTATGAAATGGACTACACATGATAAACATACTGTCATGATAAGCTCTGACTTTGTAGATGAAAAAAAGGACTATACGGAATATATTGAATTTATTGCCATAAAGCCAGGAACAACAACCATTACGGGACGGGAATTACAGAATGATTTCATAAACCAGTTCAATGGCACAGATCAAAGCTTTGACACAGACATAAATGTAACAGTAACGGTCTCGGAACTGGAAACAGCAACTGCGGATCAGGAGGAATGCAGCCATTCCTGGAAAACAGTCACAAAATCCACCTGCGAATATGAGGGTATTAAAGAATGCAGAAAATGCGGGCTGCAGAAAAAACTTAAAAAAGCCCCGCACCAGTTTAGGGAAGTGGATACATACGGGCATGAAGTAGTAGATGTATACTTCGAGGTATATTGTGATGGCGGATGCAGTCTGGACAGTACCGTAAAACTGTCCGATTATGCATCAGCCGACGAAATCAAAAATGCTCACTTTTATGAAACAAACAACGGCAAAGGAGAGATTACATGGCATCTTGGAGGCGTATCTGACTGCATAGAAAAAGAATTTGAAAAAGCAGCAGGTGAAGCAATCGAAAAACACAGCCATGTTCTTGGAAACTGGTATTTAGGAGGAAGAGATGTATTGGGCGAAGAACTCGTAAAGACAACAGCAGTAGAATGTATAAACTGTGGTGAGAAAAAAGAATAGAGAGGTCATGCTTATACTGTATACCCGCAGTATCACCATATCAAAAGCAAACCTGTGAAATATCTTAAATCATCCCCAATTGTTTTGGGGATGATTTTATAAACATAAATCATAAAAAGCCATAAGGATTTCTTAAAGAAAGGAGAAAAGCCATGAATGTATCTGACGCAAGACGGCAGGAAACAGATCCGCAGAATGCAAAGCCGTTATTTTGCAAAAACTGCGGCCATAAAATAACTCCGGGAGGAATGTTTTGTCCACAATGCGGAACGCCATCCGGCGCAGCAGGGCAGGAACCGCAGGAAACACAGCGGGAGACCGTCCGCAGCCAGGAAAGCTCCAGTGGAAACAGGCAGAAAAAGCCTTTCAAGGCATTATCCGCGGGGACGGCTGCGCTTTTGGCCATATGCTGCGCTATTTTTATATTATTCAGCGGCAGAAGCAGAGAATCTTCCGATACGGCATCTGGATTTAATAAAGAAATGTATGAAGGCTTCAATTTTTCCAAAAAACAGGTAAACGAATTAGAGCGGGCCTATAATACTGCCTATGAAGATGAGAAAAAAGCGCTTGATCCATACATTTTAGCTTACATGGAGAGATATGATGAATATGGTGAAATAAAAGAGGAATTTGAAAGCCTTGCTGGTATTACTGAGGACTTTTACCAGGCAGTAAATACATTTGCCCCGGATCTGAAGGATGTGGCTGCAAAGGAAGCAGCAGACCAGTATGCAGACACCCCGCTGGAAGCCTATATGGTTGAACAGGGTGTAGGGGCTGTATTAAGTGACAGCGAATTCGGCAGGGATATCCGTTCCCTTATTGAAGCTGCCGGACTTGGACTGATGCAGGATATGGAGATAAGGGAACTGAAAGAAGAACGGGAGGCAAGGCATGATATTATGCTCTATGTAGCCTCGGAAGGAGATTATGCGCTTGTCAAAAGTTCGGGGACAGTTGGACAAATGCTGGACCAGATCGCATGGAACAGCGGTTATACGGCAGCAGATAAAGCGCTTGCAGAACGTATGGCAGTAATAGAAGAACAGAATACAACTACACTGGAGGATTACTGGAGCGAAGACATTGAAAAAGTTTTCCAGACGTATCTGATACGTGAAAACTATGACGGCAGGATGGATGCCCTGAATGAAAAAAAACAGCAGTGGGATCAGAATCTTTACCAGTGGAGGAGTGATTTTCTCCAGCAGGCCGGAGTAGAAGATGCGGATGATATACTGTGGATCTACAGCATCAAAAATGAAAGTGGATACGATGAAAAGCTGGTTCTGGATTATTTTGGGATTTCCCGGAAGGAATATGAAAAATTAAAAGAAAAACATGATTCCGATGACCTGTCTGACATTATCCAGGAGGAAAAAGGAGATGATGCATGGGACGGGCTGACAGAATATATAGAAGCAAAAAAAAGTGAAGCCGGCAGCGTCTATGGGCAGTACATATACAGCATTATAGATAAAGACGGGACTGTTTCAGGAAGTTTTCTGGTTGCCCGCAATGATTTCCATGCCTTCATGAATGCAGACGGCATGTGTTCGATCTGGCTGAGTGATACCTTTGAAGATGAATTGAATTATAATGTGGAGCATAAATTTGATGACGCGTGTAAAGCCCATGTAATTATGGATAAAGAATGCAGGATTTTGTTTCAAAACGATGAAGAAAAAGCTGATGATGGCTCCAGAAGCACTTATTCAGATATCACACCAAGCGGAAATGTGTATAAAAAGACATTTTTGTCTGATTATGAACACGGAGATTATCAGGTGCTGGAGTATGTACAGCCGGACGGAACATCCAAAAAGCTGTTTGAAGGCGGATATATCAGCATGGATAAACTTGTAGCTGAAACTGGCGATCTTATGGATCCGTTTTATATTCCGGGCCAGGGAGTCAGCGACTATTATAAATATGAATACGGGTACGCAGATGACGACAGTACGCGCGCTTCCGGCGTCCTTGATCTGACGGACGGAGAACTGATCACATGGGAAGAATATGAGAAACGGATATCTGCACAAACAGGCCAGCTGCAGCATACAGAGATCGATATGTCAGAACTGGGAATAGAAGGAGATGAAAAAGGAACCAGGCTGAATGAGGATTATGTGCTGTACGGCAATACTGTTTATGACATGTCAGGAAAAACAGCCGCAGAACTGACAGATGGCCGCGGTATCAAAAATATCCTGTATGCCAGCGGCAGGTACTGGATTGTGACAGAGTCTGAATGGTTTTATATTCTGGATGACAGTTTTCAAAAAGCTGCAGAACCTGTCGAACTCCCGGAAGACTCCGAATACCAGCTGACTGCATACGGCCTGCTGGCTGCGGGATATGCAGAGGATGAGGAGGGCATAAGTCATGGTTATACCCATTTATACGACGAGTCCGGAACAATGACGGCACTGTCTGAGACATCAAAGAATCTGGATGTGAAAGGATTTCTGCTGGACGGCGGAGAATCCGGCTGCATCAACCTCAACACACAAAAAGGAGTGCTGCTTGCAACACCAGAAGAACCAGTAAGCCTGTCACTGCATTAAAGGTTAGAAATTTAGAAAAGAATGAACTAAGTATAAAAAAGAAAGGCGGAAGAAACATATGAATTTTTTTAACAGAATGAAAGATTCCATATCATCGGCCGGGACAGGCGTCAGCCAGAAGGTGTCGTATACAGCAGATACGGTTAAACTCAACAACCAGATACGCGGCAACGAAAAGGAAATCGAGAAGCTTATTTATCAGGTCGGCCAGAAATGCGTGCAGCTGCATTTGAATGATACAGACAGCGACTATGAAGAACTTTTTGGACAGATCCGCCAGTATCAGGCAGCGAATTCCGCACACCGGGCGGAAATCCAGCGTCTGGAAGAAGATCTCAAGCGCCAGGAGCAGATGCGCCAGGAGGAGCTGAAGGAAAAACAGGAACGCCGGGAGCGGGAGAGAGAGGAACTAAAACAGCAGCAGATACAGAAACGCCAGGAGCAGGCATGGGCTGAAACAAACAGACAGATGTACCAGGAACAGCAGGCAGGTATGAAAAATCAACTGGACGAAACAACGAAGCTTTGTAAAAACTGTAACCAGAGAAGTGATCTGGATGCCAGATTCTGTGTTTTTTGCGGTGAGCCGTTTGCAACAGACAGCACAGAGTCACATACAGAGGAAAAAGCTTTGGATGAACCGTAACACATCTTAGCTATATATTGTATTTAATTATGACTGTGTAATCCATGTGACGGTTGTTAAAAGATAAAGTCTGGCATGGACTGTATCCATAAAACACTGTTATAAAAAGCAATTACCGCGCTTTTTAATGAAGATGCGTGTTGATTGCTTTTTAATAACAAGAAAATATGGCATGATTGTTAAAACTATAAATATAAAGTCTTTTACAAAAGGAGTGAAAAACTAATGAAAAAATCCATAAAACACATCATCACGGTGCTGCTTGCTGCCTGCATCATAATGACAGGCAGCATCACAGGTGACACAATTACCGTCAACGCTGCAGCAAAGTATGAACAGCTTGAAAAGGGCTGCACAATCACTATGAAAGTCGGTGAAACAAAGCGGTTTCTCATGACGGACGAAGACGGTAAGGATCTCGTAGTCAATACGGCATGGAAAACGTCCGACAAAAACATCGTGTCTATCGAAACGGACTTCGCTGACGAAAGATGTATCACAGAGTACATCCAGTTCACAGCCAACGCTGAAGGCACAGCCATCATTAGCGGACGTTCAGCCATAGACTACGCAATCGACAGGTACAATGGCTTCGAAAGAGAGCATTGCCCTGACGACTTTTCTATCACAGTCAAAGTCACAAAACCGACGGTAAAAATGACAGCGAAGCAAAAACGCTGTACACATTTCTGGCGGGTAAGCCGCAAGGCTACCTGCCAGCGTGTCGGTACGAAAATCTGCAAGAAATGCAAGCTGGAAAAGGTCATCAAAAAGACAGGACATAAGTGGGAAACCATCACGAGCAAAGTACCTGTCGTAACGGATGTCATCTACGAAATGTGGATTAACCGTGACGATCTAAACATCAATACGGATGAACCTGATGCCACAGTAAGATTGTCAGACTACATCCCGGCAGAGCAGCTTGCACGCGCCCATGTCGTAGAAACTCCAATAAACCCATTCGTCATGGAATACGACGTCATAAACTTACCGGAAGGAACAGAAAACGCAGAAAAAGCATTCTTTGACAAATGCCACGAATATGACACCGGCTATTATGACGCCAGCTCTCATGAAATGCGCGGTTACACTTTCGGTTTCCGTGATATATACGGTGATGAATGGATCGACGAAACAAATACAATCTGCGAATACTGCGGCAGACACAAATAAACAAAAAGCGACCGTTCCAGGACAAAACACCGGGGACGGTCATAACAATCAACAAACAATGGCTATCGAGTGGCCAGGTGAAACAAATAATAAAATTTAATCACAGAAAGGAAAATGACATCATGAAAAAGAAACTCACAACGATCCTTGCAATGCTTCTTTGTGCGATTCTCACAATCACAGGAATTGGCATTGAGACTGCTTACGCAGCAGAAAAGACACCGATAAAAATTACATTCAACAAAAAGACGGTCACACTGGCAAAAGACATTAACACAAAGCCGAAGCAGCCGGATTTCAAGACATTAAAGAGCAAATGGGGCAAACCGGAAGCAAATGAAATAATCGCTCCTGACTGGAACACCTACGAAGACAGGCTCTACGGCATAATGTATTCCTGGAAAAAAGGGGAATCAGGCATCACATACCACATATCAGAAACACCGAGAGACAAACGCATCGGCAGCGACCGTACATATATTACGATTGGCATTTTTGACAAGAACATCAAAGTGAATGGAGTAACCGTAGGAACGAAACAGAAAAAGGCAGAAAAGATACTGAAAAAGCTCACTAAAAACGATGGGGAATTTTCAGAATCGGACATACGCATTTCATACACATGCGAAGATGGAAAAGTCTCCAGCATAAGAATTGAGTTAGAAGATCTGTAACAAAACAGCAGTTACAGACAGTCACACTTACAGCAAAACCGTTTCCCAATACTGGACAAGTCCAGTCCGGTATAAGTTTTACAGCAGATTAGGAGTGAATCACTTATGAAAAAATCTTTTAAACACATCATCTCAATGGTACTCATCTCTGCGATCTTAATCACCAGTACCATCACAGGCAGCACAGCTACGGCAAACGCTGCGACTACAGCATCCTATGTCCAGAAGTGGGGAACAGTCACCATGAAGCCTGGTGACACAAAGAAAGTCATTGTAACAGACTACGATGGCAATGATATCACCACCAAGTACAAATGGACTTCATCCGACAAGAGCATTGTAAAGGTCAACATGGACTTTGTCAGCCAGTCAGACCTTACTGAATGTCTGGAACTTATTGCAGCAGGCTCCGGAACAATAACCCTTACAGGCAAAGCAGTAAGTATCCTGGAAGACATTACTACAATCCAGCTTACCGTTACCGTAAAGATGGCAGGTCCTACAGCAAATCAGCAGAAATGCAAACATAAGTTCGTTGTAAGTAAGAAAGCTACTTGCGAACGCGCAGGCGTAAAGACATGCAAGAAATGCAAGCTGCAGAAAAGCATCAAGCGTGTAGAACATAAGTACGTGAACACAACAATCAAAACGACAGAATACGATGGATATGAATACATCGTGCAGTGTTCCGGCTGTGACTGCGAAAAACAAACTGAATGCTCAGGATTTACAACAGGTATCGCCTGCGACACAGCCTGCGATTTCACCGTTGTTATAACCACGAAAGAAAATAACGGCGTCATCCACTATCCGTACTCATACGACAAAGTCCTGTACCTGGAAGACTTCGATCCGGCAAACCCGTTGGCTCCGGCTGTAGAAGAAGCTGCATTTATAATCCGTACAGAACATGCAAATGCTCAAAAAGTTCCTTACGGGCATGGATCATACACCGACTTCGAATGGGAATACGACGGACACGAAGTAACAAAGACCGTTAAGATGTGCAAATACTGCGGCAAAGAAAAATAAAGCCGCAGCAATGCACACTTGCAGCAAACACCGTTCCCTTTGGCAAAATACGGTCAATGGGGACGGTTATATATAAGTTTTACAGAAGACAGGAGCGTAAAATCATGAAAAACACATTCAAATCCATCCTTGCAGCAATGCTCACGTTAGCCATCACGCTGACCAGCGTACTCACAGGCGATCCGATGACCGCACATGCAGAAGCCGCATACCGAAAAGGTGTCGAAGATGCCAAGAACTTTGACGGCAAGACCATCACCATGAAACCTGGCGATATCAAAAAAGTACTCATCGACCAGACATTAGTAGCAGACGATGGCTTCAGCTTCACAGACAACAGAACACACTATTATCGTTGGGAATCATCTGACGACAGCGTTGTCCGTATCATCCGTGAATGGGGCCATGCTGGACTTGGTGGCAACCTTATGATTGCAAGATGTGCGCTCATAGCAGAAAAGACCGGAACGGCTGTCATCACTGCAACCAGATGGAACGGTGACGTAGTATCCTTTACCATCAACGTAGCAACGCCAAAGAAAACAGCCACGCAGATAAAATGCAAAAAACATAAGTGGGTGACTTCACGTAAAGCGAACTGCTTCTGGCCGGGGGTTAAGACCTGCAAAAAGTGCAAGCTGCAAAAGACCATCGCAAGAAAAGAGCATCAATTCGTAACCAAAACCGAAGACTGGATTCGCTACAAATACCGGTTCGTATACCAATGTGGCGTAGACTTATGCGGAAAAGAATACGATCTGGATCATGTCTCGGTCTGTGACAACTGGTGTACAGCCGAGTTCGACCCGCTTGACTACGAAGGCGAAACCATGAAAGAAAAGGAAGAAGCTGCCAAGCTCGCCATGCTGCAGCATCAGGCCAAAGAAAACCATGACTCACGCAGCACCAGATACATCCAGGTGCCAACCCAGAGTGTAACAACAGACTGCGAAGTCACAAAGTGTGCCATCTGTGACTACTACCTTTACGACCTCAACCTCATGGAACAGGTCAACGAACCGGGACGGTACTTAACCGAAACAGAAGCAGATTACGGCATCCACGGAGAAGAATACAGCAATCCGGGCGGATTCGAAATAATCGAAAAAGCCGAGTAACAAGAAAACACCAGGAACCAGCTCCAAAAGACGGGGCTGGTTCCAAAGACTTTATGTAATCATGCACAAACGCCATAAGAAACAACATCAAAAAATAGCTATCGAGTGGCCAAGTGAAATAAAAATCTAATTCAAGAAAGGAAAATGTATCATGAAAAAGAAATTAACAACGATCCTCGCAATGTGCTTATGTGCCATCCTGACACTGACAGCCATTAACCCGGCTACGACTTATGCTGCCGAGAAGACACCTGTGAAAGTGACGTTTAAGAAAAAGACCGTCACACTGGGAAAGGACATCAACACAAAGCCGGCGCAGCCGAAGGTCAAGACCTTAACGAAAAAGTGGGGCAAGCCGAAGAAAGAAACAGATGAATACGCAATATACTATACCTGGACAAAAGGTAAAACAGAAATCTCTTACAGGCTTATGATTGGAGAGCCGGATAGTCCTTCCGACTGCACTTACATCCGCTTTGACGCTTATGACAAGAACCTTACGGTAAACGGCATCAGGGTCGGCATGAAGCAGGAAAAGGCAGATAAGATCATAAAAGACCTCGGCGGCGAAACAACAGACTATAGTGCATCATTAGACCTGCGGGAAACATCAGGCTTCCTCATTAGCTATATGTGCGATAAGGGAAAAGTTTCATCCATTAACATTGAGCTGACATACGCATACCGGTAACAGAGACGACCATACGTGCTTATAGCATCAAAACGATCCGTTTCTCGGCAATTACAGCCGGGGGGCGGGTCGTTTTGTTGTTACAATCTACGCCTATGTCCTACCACATGTTTTCTGTTCATCCCGTTATCTTCATTACAGCCCGGCTGCATTGCACCGATGTTGATACCATTGCCTGATTCTTCGCCATTGATTTATGTTCCGTCATCCGAACCGCCAGGCTCTTCAACGTCGATTGAAATACTGTCACCGCGCTCCAGTCATCTACATATGCCTCAGACCGCGTATACGGCCCGCAGAAGCATTTGCATTCGTCTGTCTTACAAATTTATGATGAAAATAAAACGTTGCTCTGCAGGGCTTGTACAGCGTTTAAACGGCATATGAAAATAAAGCTGACATAAAATGGCAGGATGTCTCCAGGATGCTTTTAAACGCCCATATCCGCGTCATGACTAATTACGGCATATTTGATACACCATTACGTTTCCGACGCTTAAAATGGCATATACGGCTTCTGAAAGGCATACGAGAGAGCACGCAGGCGTGCCGGGTGTCGGTGCGATAAATAATGCATTTACACAGAGGGGGAATCTGATTATGACGATAAAAGACAGAATCAAAAATGAACTGGCGGACAGGCTGATGCAGGCGCAAACTTTTATAGAAATCCAGATGAAGAAAAGCGGTGATGCTGTAATCATAATGCCGGACGGGCCGGTGAATGACCCTGAGACTATTTATGAATTAAGCGGTTATAAGCTGGAAAAGATCTATGCTGCAGGACTTGATGCATTGGCTAAAGAAGTCATGAATTACGACCGGACAGTAGCGTGGCAGCAGGATCTGATGATAAAACTTGACGAGTTTCTGCACGCTAAAATTCTCACCGGCCTTGCAACACCTGCCGAAAAGCGGTGGTACGCAGATACATTTGAAGGGTTATTCGGCTACGACCCGTTTGAAGATGCCGCAGCGCTGTGTGCATATGCGTAAAAACTTATCCTAAGAAGTATAAAACGTCATAAACCAGTATTTTCGCTGGTTTATGACGTTTTATTTTATACTGTTTAAATGGTCTGCTGTATAACTTTTAAGCTATAAGCAGGAGATATTTATTATTCCTGTATATATTATCCTTTAAACTTATTTATTTTTATATATAATTATTTATTAGTCAGGAACTTTTCATACGGCAGCCTGCACACTGCTTAATGCATGCGGGCATTGTGCAGGCTGAAACATAAGAAACAGGATACAGGAACCGTTTTCAGTTAGATTTTTTGTTCAGGAATGGAGGATATATAATGGCGAAAGAAAAGATCAAATTTTTAACAACAAGCGAAATGCTGGAATATGCAATGGAAATAAAACCGGAGCTGCGGTGTTTTTTAGACGACCCGAAGGTCAAGGAAGAAAAGAAGCCTGGATTAATATTAAAAATAAAGCGCACACTGATCGAACACGGGCTGGCTGTCCAGCAGCAAAAAAATAAAGAAAATGAAGATGAAAAAAGAAATGTTTATAAAGTGTCAGAACCGGTTGCAAAATTTGTAGTTGAGAATATCCTTTCCAGCTATTTTGATCGGAAAATAGAAGAATACAGAAAGATTGAAGCGGAGAAACGGAGAGAAAAATTCCGGAACAGAGACCAGCAGCTTAGTGATGAGCAGCAGGTGCTGTTTGAACTGTTTTCATCCTGTGATAACGATGATGAACACCCAGGCGAAGTCATGGAAGACAAAATCAAAAAATTGTCATGCTACGTGGAAAAGGTTGAAAAAGGAAAGATTTTTGAAAGAATCCAGAAACTGCTGGGCGATGTTTTAAAAATAATCGAGGATATGAGGAAATCAGAAAACAAGGAATATAACGATATAGCCAGAAAACTGGGAAGTCCAAGGAGCCATATGGCCAGATGCATAAGGGAAAATGCAGGAAAAGACGGCGTCAGCATATACACAGAGCTGTGCAGATATTATGAGAATCTAAAATGCTGCGTAGAGAAAACAGACAGATCGACCGGGAACGGATGGGCGGATGATGCTGAAGCTTATGGGATAAAAAGCCTGCAGGCCATTCTCTCAAAAATAGATAAGAGCTTGGAAATCATGCGTACTGCAAATGAATGCAAGCACAGTATACAGACCATGTCCGGAATGATCGGGGATTATGATGAATACGGCATGCATAAAAGAATTTATGAATATCATATAAAAGACATCTGCGGGAATCCGGAATATGAGTGGGATGTGGCAGGCGTCCCGCTTTCATACATCGAAGATACCGTCTATCATACGATGGTCCGTGCCCTGTTTGATAAATTTTTTGATTTTAACGAGGAAGAATTCCGAAGGGATCTGGTCAGGCGGTCAATGCTTATAATACCAGATGATCCATGGAAATACGAGGATGGATATCTGGAGCTGACCGACCGGCTGGAACACCCTGTTGGAAATTATATATTCCCTAAAAAAGGACCGACTTAACAGCATCCGGCAGCAAAAAAACTGCATCTGTACGGGATGCTTACAAGAAGTACTGAGAAATCCTGGCTGTACGCCCTGACATATAGGAAACCTGATGAATGAACAGCATCTGCAATGCTGTCCGGCACAGGCTTCCTATTTTTTTCTTCCAGACTACCTGTAACAGCAGCCGGTTATCCATAACTGGATTATATTTAAAATCCTTTTACTTTTTGATGGCTGTTTTTCTACAGTTGGAATTTTCCACGCCTGCTGACGAAATATATCTCCACATGCCATTTGATAATCAAATTAAACTAAATATATAATATTTGTTTGATATTCTGATAATTAATGTTTATATATATTTGATATTTGTTGAAAATAAGCGCTTATTTATGTTTGTTAAAAAACTTATTTATGTTTGTGACAATCTTATCTTTAGGGTGTAAAATGTGCTCATGGAAGTCAGTACAGATATTCAGGATACTTTTCGTGCAGGTGTTAATGTATGATTTCACCGCACACTGACTTTCAGAAACAGATAAATAAAATTGCAGGAAGGAGGTGGGAATTATGAGACAAATTATAAACGGCCGCATGTATGATACAGCTACGGCGATCCGCAGGCCCTGGCTGATAATATCAGCCAGGTGCAGCAGGAATTCTATAATGAGGGATTTGTCCATGCAATCGAAGTCCTGCAGGAAAACAGTAATTATAATAACGGGAGGAAAATATTATGAGAGAGTTTGTAAATATGCGAACCACGGATCTCACAGGCGTCCGCAATACAGCGGCCGGTCTGTTATTTCCATTAAACAAAAGAAAAGCTGTTTTTAAAAGTGTACTTTTAATTTTACAGAATGGAGGAAACCAAAATGAGTGATGCTGAAAATTTCCAAATTACGGATGATATGGATGACTTTGATACAGGTATCACACTGTCATTTCCATCGTCAAGAAGCAAAGCATTGGATATGTGTGTAAACAGTTTTCTGGAAAACAATGAGATAGATGCTTACAGCGACCCGGACGAAATTGTGGAACAGCTTATGGCTTTCGTACAAAACGAATTCCGCAGACACAATGAAGCAGCTCCAAAGGGAACAAAAATGCCAGTACCAAGTGACCTCACACCAGCTATGATTGCAAAAATCATGCTGAAAATGTACTGTATTAAAAATATCAACTGCGCGGGCATTGAATCAGATGAAAAATACGATCTTCTGGGCATTTATCAGGAAGACGGCCCGGACAAGGGAATCTACATATCCAGAGAGAAAGAAATCCAGAAAATAATCTGCAGGTTCAACCCGGAGCTGAATTCGTCACAGATCAAGTTAACCGTCAGCCTCCTGCAGATAAACGCAGAACGTGTGGAACGCTGCAGCGACCCGAATTTAATTGCAGTCAATAACGGTATTTTTAATTATAAGACCAAAATCCTGGAACCATTCGATTGCGAAAAAGTGTTCACAGCAAAATGCTGTGTGGACTACAATCCGGCAGCAGCCAATGTTACAATTACAAACAAGAAGGACAACACAACATGGAATGTAGAGGACTGGATTAAAGAGATGTTCGATGACCCTGATATTCCGGAGACCATCTGGCAGATCCTGGGCGCCGTCATCCGTCCAAATGTGAGATGGGGGAAGTCAGCCTGGTTTGTATCAGCTAAAGGCTGCAACGGCAAGGGCTCCCTGTGTACTCTTGCGCGTAACCTTGCAGGCAGCCGTTCATGTGCAAGCATCCAGCTGAGCGACTTTTCAAGGGAGTTCATGTTAGAGCCGTTAATCGGCGCAACTGCTATCATAACGGATGAAAACGACGTGGGAGATTACATCGAACGCTCAGCGAATTTTAAGGCTGTCGTCACAAACGACGTGATCCAGGTAAACAGGAAAAACAAAACGCCGGTCGCCTACAGGTTTACGGGATTCATGATCCAGTGTATAAACTACATGCCGCGTACAAAAGACCGGACTGACAGCCTGTACAGAAGATGCCTGTACATCCCGTTCAACAAATGCTATACAGGAGCCGAGCGAAAGTATATTAAGGATGTCTATCTGAACCGCAGGGAGATGCTTGAATACGTCCTGTACAGGGTGCTCCATATGAACTACTACGAAATTACGGTGCCGGCATCATGCAGGGAATCGCTCGAAGAATACAAGACATTTAACAACCCGATCCTCAGCTTCCTGGAAGATACGCTTCCAGAGGCATGTCTGGGATGCATCCCGCCGACACTGATCTACGATATGTACAAGGGATGGTCCAAAAAAAATAATCCGGACGGCGGTCTTGTCGGCATAAAGCTTTTTCTAAAAGAACTGGAATCTTATGATTTATCAAAATACGGATGGACATACGAAGATAAGTATAAAAGAGTTGGCGACCGTATGTTCCGCGAGGAGCCCCTGCTCGACGAATATAACTGTGTGGACTGGATGATCAGCCCAAATTACAGAGTTAATATTAAAAATCCGCCTGTAACAGCAAAAGGGCTTTTTAAGGATAACTGGCAGCCAAAGAATACAGCAGGAGGCTATGCTTTTATTGATGAATAAGAATACAGGCCGTAACAGAAAGCAGCGTCCTATGAATACTACATTCATAGGACGCTTTTTAAACTGTAAAGCTAATTAAAAAAACTTTACAGATACATGGAAAGCTGATCATGCCTGAAGCCAGTCTACAAAAGGATTACTGGCATACTGTCAAGGATGTAAACCTTTTTTATATATTATTTTTTTATTTACAGGAAATATTAAGAAATATTGTTTTGCAGATACTGTAAAGTTTATTTAAAAAAACTTTACAGATACATGGAAAGCTGATCATGCCTGAAGCCAGTCTACATAAGGATTACTGGCATACTGTCGAGGATGTAAACCTTTTTTTATATTATTTTTTATTTACAAAAAATATATAATTTATATAATATTCTCTGCGTTGATATTTTGTATTATAGAAATATTATTTATTTTTTTAATAAATTTATCTATAAAAAGGGTTTACATCCTTGACAGTATGCCATTAATCCTTGTGTAGCTTAGCTTCAGGCATGATCAGCTTTCCATGTATGTGTAAAGTTTTTAGGAAAATGCTTTACAGATTATAAAAAATTATATTTAAAAAAGTATATGTAAAAAGGGTTTACATCCTTGACAGTATGCCAGTTATGCTTGTGTAGCTTAGCTCCAGGCGTGATCAGCTTTCCATGTATGTGTAAACCTTTATCAAAAAAACTTTACAGATTGGTAAACAAATCATGTTCAATTATACATTCCAATTGTAATATATATCTTCTTATCCCGCATCATTCCCATTCTCCCTTTCTGTAATCCCTGACTTCAATCATCCCATCAAAACAAAAAATGCCTGGCGGCACGGGCGTATAAGTGATTATAAAAACAAAAATAAGCTGTCTGCATGTATTTTTAATATTAATCAATACATCAGGGAAAGGAAAAAATATATGAACAAAGTATTATTAATCGGTCGCCTGACAAGAGATCCAGAAATACGCTACTCGCAAAACAACACTGCAATTGCCAGATACACCCTTGCTGTAGACCGTATGACAAGAAACACCGAACAGTCAGCCGACTTCATCCGCTGTGTATGCTTTAACAAGACAGCAGAATTTGCCGGGAAATATTTTTACAAAGGAATAAAAATCGCCATCTCAGGACGTATCCAGACTGGCAGCTACACGGATCAGGAAGGAAAGACAGTTTACACGACGTACATTGTAGTTGAAAATCAGGAATTTTGCGAGTCCCGTAACGCATCATCAGCCGCACCATCCGCACAACCGTCTCCTTCTCATGCTGACCAGTTTATGAATATCCCGGACGGCATTGACGAAGAGCTGCCGTTCAATTAATGCGAATCCTGATCAGAAAGCAATTTGGTAATATGTCAAGAGGAAAATGAAAAAGATTTAGAAGAAATTTCTTAAAAAAGGGCGCACTTCTCC
>ERZ808054.621-NODE-621-length-29386-cov-5.226415_pt1 | contig 29386 bp, 30 predicted proteins | sample MGYA00380201_ERZ808054 | MGnify/ENA primary metagenome ERZ808054 (study PRJEB31490, sample SAMN06133419) | mouse gut metagenome | isolation source: Z5_2 | host: mice | place: China: Chengdu | collected 2015-05 ...
TTCGCAGGCAAGACATCCGGCTATTTTCTTCTGGCAGACATTGACCACCGTTACCTCATGGCCGCTTTCCGCCGCACCATCTACAAAAGCGCCCACCATAGCAGCAGTATTTCCCTGACGGCGCGGGCTGCCGTTCAACACTAAAATCTTCATAAACTTAGTCCTTCCTATACTGTTTTTCCCATCTCATAAGCCTGTTCCAGCGCCGGATTCCCCTGGATACTGCCAACCACATCCGCTCCGCCGCCAAATACGGTTCCTGCCAGACGTGCTTTCGGAAAGCAGGCAATCCAGCCGGAAAGTCCCTTTACGGCTCCGTCCACTACGCTGTCTTCTTCCTCCGCAGCGGCAGCCAGAAGGTAAACCTCCCGGAACATATAGTCCGAACCATATAAGGGGTTCGCCCGGTCCAGCATGGTCTTCATCTGCCCGCACATTTCGTAATAATAAACCGGCGTGGCAAATACGATCACATCTGCTTTTCTCATTTTCTGTGCAATGGTATCTGCATCATCATGGATTATGCACTGATGAGATTTCAGACAGGAAAGACAGCCTTTACAGAAACCGATTGTCTTATCGTACAGACACACCTTTTCCACACGGTTTCCTGTCTCCTCTGCTCCCCGGATAAACGCATCTGCCAAGGTTTCCGAATTTCCTCCCTTTCGGGGGCTTGTAGAAATAACCAAGATATTTTTGCTCATATGTATCACTCCTAGTATAAAAATTTAGTCTTTGCTTTTCGCTTTGCAAAACCTCTTATGCAAATCACAAGTATATTATAGTAAGAACGAAATCAAATAACAAATACTTATATTTAATTCATTTAAATAGCTAAAACCTATAAAAATCAAATTGGATACATAACAGCGAACGCTGATGAATCTGCCAGAACCAAGATATCATGACATAACAGCTTGAATTTGGAAAAAAGTGTCAGAATTAGAAATGACCATACCCTGTGGTCTGCCCTTTCATGCTTCCCAGATGGCTGCTAAAATCAAAACGCCAAAAGGGAAACATGTATGAGCTTCATTGTGCCTTCAAAAATCATGAACCAACTCGAAAATCAGCTGAAAAATCCCCGGCATCATTCGGGCCGGAATACCAGATGAATTCCGCCGTCTTCAAGAATTTCCGCTTTTTGGGCAGACATCTTTTTAAGGTATTTTCCACCCGACAGTTCCATAACAGAACGGTTTTCTGCATTTCCCTGAATATACGGATACATTACAATAGACAATTCATCAATCACACCGGCTTTCAAAAAAGCGCCGTTTAAGATACCGCCGCCGCACAGGGCAAGCTGTTCAATTCCAAAGTTTTCTTTTAGCTTCTTAAGCGCCAGCGGAATATCCATCTCTTCCTCCCCGGCAATCACATAAGGAAGTCCAATACTCCGCAGATATGCAAGATATTCTTTTGGAGCCTGTGCTGTCAGGACAGACAGAACGATATACTCCGGCATTCCTTCATGGGTGAAAGTATTGCTCTCCCAATGAATGCTGCCCTTACGGTCAAAACTGATGTAATAACGGTCAGCATTCTCTTCAACAATATAATCTCCCTCCGGCACACTGATACCGGTATATCGGGAAAGCTCCACCTGCTGCTTACATACGGACTGCTTACTTGTAACACACCCGATTGCCATACTCTTGCTGTACTCTTCCAGTTTTTGCATATAATATGCCCCTGATTGTTCTGCATCTGCCTGTTCTTCAAATCCGCCGTTTATTTTGCCGTCAATGGAAGTAATCATATGGCAGATTACCCGGCATCTGTCTAATTGATCGCTCATAGCAAACCCTCATTTCTTATTTTTATTTTCTTCACGAAACTGCGTGACAGTCATTCCCGTCCATTTTTTAAAAGCTCTGAGAAAGGACACGGTATTCTGGTATCCAGTAAGAGCCGAAATATCATCCGTTGTAAGTTTGCCCTCCCTAATATAATTCCTGGCAAGCGTCTGCTGTATCTGACTGACAATTTGTTTATATGTGAGACCATGAATCTTCAGCATTCGCTGCATGGATCTTACACTAAGTCCCAGAGAACCGGACACTTCGCCAATGGAGTAGCTGTCTGCCGGAATTGCCGAATAAAGCTTTCTTTGTACCATGCACACAAAGGAATCATCCTTTTCCAGTTCATTCAGTCTTTTCTTGAGTTCCGGTTCCAGATATTCCAACATGATATTATTTTGTGTGATAAATACCTGCATCAACTGCTGTTTTCCAAATACAAGCTGATTAGATTCATCTATTTCCGTCCTGATCCCCAGATAGCGTTCTATCTCCTCCCCATATTCATAGGGTCCCTGTACCCTGATTGGCTTTAATTCCTCACCTGTACCTGTCCTCAACAGGCTCACCATCAATAACTGCTCATTCAGGAGCAGCATCCTCGGAAGTTGTTGGTTGGGTATAGACGGAGACATTGTAATCACTACCTGACCATGCTCATTCTCCGTAACATCTATATGAAGCGGGCCTATCAGTTTTTTGTAAGCCGCAAACCGTTTCAATCCCTCCAGCCCATCGGCAGAGCAAAGTGCTGCATAAAACATTGGCAGGAACATCTGCATGGAAGGGATATCGCTCATTGCCAGAATCTGTTTATCTGTCACTTCCCTGCCAATTACTTCTAAAAAACGATAATATTCCTCCGGCGTCAATTCCAGTTCGTCTTTCCACAAAATATTGGGAACCCCTGATTTCATCAGCATTTCGTCTAAAGAAATACCCACGCATTTGATAAACTCCTGAAATTGCTTTGTGATCGTCACCTTCACCGGTGTCACCGTCCTTTTATTTTAATACCGTGTTTTTCATCATATTATCTAAAAATCTGTCGGAACCCAGTCTGGACATCAGAACAGACATTTTTGCCAGCATGCTGTCCTGATAGCGTGTTTTGGGATGCTCTGCCTCAATCACTTTCTTTACCAGCTCAGCCAAAGCCTCCGCAGAATTAAAAACCGCGTTCTGTTTTCCGGCTGTATAGCCTTTGCGGTAATATTCCGCAACCTTTCGGCACTCTTCTTCATAAGCAGTACCTTTTCCGGCTGCCTCCAGATGGTCTGCGGCAATCACTCCCCATTCTGTCAGGACGCCGCTTGGTTCGATAATGGAAACTTTGATGCCGAACCTTTCCGTATCCATGCGGATAGAATTTCCAAGCGCCTCTACCGCAAACTTGCTGATATGATACCACCCGCCCAGATAGCTGGTGACTTTGCCTCCCACGGAAGATGTGATCAGAATGCGTCCGGCATTTTGTTTTCTCATGTGAGGAAGTACCAGCTGCGTCATTCTGGCAACCCCCATGACATTGACATCCATCTGCATCTGCGCCGCTTCAAGCGGTACTGTTTCTATGGGACCATAGGAACCATAGCCCGCATTATTAAACAGTATATCAATTCTTCCCTCCGATTTCATCACCATGTCCACAGCAGCCTTTGCCGATTCCTGACTGGTCACATCAAGCGCAAGCGGAACAACCCCATATTCTTTTAGCGGTTTCATTTTCTCTGTCCGTCTGGCTCCTCCATAGACCTTATAGCCATTCTTTGCAAGGAGCGCTGCTGTTGCATAGCCGATCCCGCTGCTTGCACCTGTAACCAATATAACTTTTGCCATTACCTTATTTCCTTTCAGCAATACTTTTGAGCGCATTTATATTGTTTTTCATATACAGGTATTTTACCAGACAGACAACGCATGGAAAATAACAGTAAGCGCCAATATCATAACATTTCGTGCCAAAAAATATCTGTAACCCTGTTTTTCTTCAATTTATGGCTGCGAAATCTGGATAATCTTATTCCCCCACCCCTCCAGCACCGGGTTCTCTTCCACGGCTGTCACAAATTCCTCCGTTACATCAAATGTACCGATTTTTGTATACTCCGCAGAAATTTCCGCATCATGATAAAACAGTACGATACGGTTCGGGTCAGAGTAGAACACATCCCCTGCTTTTGCTTCTGTCACGTTCTCCGGATGATCAGAGGGAATATCATACCTGCTGGGGATATCATAATACTGCAATACACTGTAATCTGCATCCGCATCCCTCTCATAGATGGGCAGCCGCCAGTCGGACGTTCCTACATATCTGGCAATGGCTGCAGCAGTTTCATTATCCAAAAGCGTCATCATAAATGGCTCACCGTTATCTCCAAACCTGACTTCCAGCTGCATACTCCCACTTTCTGTTGCCTGATTTTCGCTGGCCTGATTTTCCATACTGGCAGCATCTTCCGCATTTATATCGCTCTGTCCGGTATCTCCTGCTCCGGTATTGTTTTCTACCCTTTGGGTTTCTGTCATGTCAGCTCTGTTGACATTGGTGTCTCCGACGCTTTCCGTGTTCCCTCCCTCCTGTCCGCATCCTGCCAAAAGCAAAGCAGAAAGTGTCATAACTGCCATTGTTCCCATAATCTTTTTTGTTATCATTGTTTTGTAGTAGTTGCTTTTCATTTTATTTTATCCTTTCTTTACTCTATTATTGCCCGTCTTTCCAGGGAATACAGGTACACCCTGATGGCGTCTCCTTAATATTGCTCTGATATAAAAATTTATCTCACCAATGTTTCACTATTCCGAAGTCAGCACATTCATGTCCTCCTTTCTGATTCTGCCTGACCACAGCCAGGCGAATCCCAGAAATAAAAGCATTACCGCCAGTCCCGGAAAAAGCACATTCCCTACCCTGTTCCCTGATGCAAAGTTGCTGATTCCGGCCAGTCGCATGACAGCAGACACGATTGGGTCTGTAAAGCATACTGCTGCCAATGTGCCAATCACTGCCCCGGCTCCTGCCACAATCCCAAAACGGAGAGCAAAAGAAAGACGGAGCATCCGCACAGAACAGCCTATGGATTTATAAATCCCCATATCCTTCTGCTCCGCATCCAGAATCTTTGCACCAGCCATTCCTGTTACAATACAGATAAACACTGCGCTTACCCCATACAGAAACAGAATCAGCATATGCATGGCAGAAATAATCCCATAAAGTCCAGGCCAGGAATTCTCGTGGACATGTACATCCCCTCCATACGACTGTTCCAGAGCCTGCGTGATCGCCTCTTTCTGTGAAGGGTCTTCCAAAAAATAGTGATAACACCATAAACGGCTGTCATCTTCTCCGATGGAAAGATACCCTTCCCGGCTCATTCCCAGATTCGCCCCCATATCATTGGCACAATGGTAAATGCCTGAAACAATAAACTCTCCAGTGCCTTTATTTCCACGAATCGTCACCGTGTCTCCTGTTTCTACCCCTAAATCTGCCGCCAGAACCTCCGTCAGCACTACCTCATTCTCATGGATACAGGTCTGCCCTCTGCTGATATGGAACCGCCCCGGCTCCGTGATCACATTGGCCGTGTAATTTGTTCCGTTTACGGATACGCTGGGCATGGCAAGCAGATAGCTGTCTGTAATATCCGTGTAAGAGAGCACCATCTGCTCCATCTCCTGGGCCGGAAGTTTCCCCAGAACCTGCACTCCCAGGTCAAGGTCTGCCGGGTTAAAGGCATCCATCATGCCCTTCCCGTCTGTGCCCAGCCAGCCGTTCATTCTGCCTGCCAGGGATGCAAAGAACACCAGAAGCACTGCCACCATGCAGGCACCCGTATAGCGCCTTCTCCCTGTCAAAACCTGACGCAGCGCCAGATGAAAAGCCAGCCCACCTGCCCGAAGTCCGGGATGAAGCATACCTGTTCCTGATACGGATTCCTCCCCGGATTCCCTGCGGATTGCCGCCATAGGTGATGTACGGTCTATCTTCCGAAGACGAAAGATACAAAATCCGGCCGACACCAGCAGAAGAAAGAAGAAGATTGCCAGGCAGGGCAGAACCGGAAAACGGATGGGGAGTAAAACACCGGTGGCTGTGACTGTCATCCGGCTGATCATACCAGATACCGGAACCGCCAGAACCATTCCCAGGATAGCGCCTGTTCCCGTGGCTGCCATATACTGTATCATCAACTGTCCTGCCAGTTGTTTTCCAGTGAACCCAAGTGTTTTCAAAATCCCAAGGTTTTTCCATTCCTGCTCCACCAGACCGGAAATACTGTGTGCCAGCACTGCCATGGAAACACCAAACAGAACCATTGCAAAGGCTCCGAAAACAGCGCAGAATGCGTTCTGAAGAATGCCCATAAAATCTGCGATTGTCTCCGAACTGTGTATGAATTCCGCATACATGGAAAGAGGTGTATTCTCAATCAGCGTCCGGTTTATCTCCGAAGCGGTGAATCCTTCCTCTGTTTCCATATGGATCATCACCCCATTCCTGGCCAGGGCATCCATGCCATTTTCCTCTGTCACAGCCAGAATTCTCTCATAAGTTTCCTCTGCAATCAGAAACCCCTTCATCCCAATCATGGAGCTTCCCATAAAAGGGTCTTCATAATATCCTGCTACGGTCAGACGGATACTGTGTCCTCCCCTTGCCACTGGAAAAGCAATGCTGTCTCCAGGCTTCAGTTCCATGATGGATTTCATGGAAGGGGAAACATATACTTCCGTCTCGCCAATCTCTTCCGGAGCCGTTGTATAGCCGGAGAAATCGTCCCGAAAGAAACGATACCGTCCGTCCTGGGAGTAAGGAATCAGCTGACCTTCACTGTCAGATTCCACTCCGTTTGCCTCATATTCTGTAAAAATCAGTTCCTGGACCTGGGCACTCTCCACGCCCCTCTGTCCCCGGATGCTCTCCAATAGGAATTCTATATCCGGCACATCCGATGCCCATGCCGTAAGATCGCCAAAACCAGCCCTCCCCATCTCTTCCCGGATATATCGGTTTCCCACAAGGGTAAGTATCAGCACTGCAGTCAGGGAAAGCGCTATCAAAAACATAAGGATTCCAATTCCGAAAAGGCTCCCTTTATGTTTCTTCATTCCAGCCCAAATCATAATCTGATTTTCCATTCCTGTTTCATCTCCTTTTTGACTTGCTAAGCCTTGCCGCAATCTGGAAGAACGCTACACTTGCGTTCTTCCATGCGAAACTTAGATTTTCTTGGCGGGCGTTCTTTGACCGCTTAGAAAATCTTTTCGCCCTACCAGCGCAGCCCGGAAAGCCAACTGCTCAATTCGCTTTCCCTCTGTTTTTCTTCCATCTCGTTATATGGATTCAAGGACAGTTCATCACAGATCTTTCCATCCTCCAGATACAAAATACGATTTCCCCTCACTGCAGCCTGCAGATCATGAGTCACCATCAGGATGCTCTGACCTTCCCGGTTCAGGTCAGTCAAAAGCCCCAGTACCTCACGGGTATTGGATTTATTTAAGGCCCCAGTAGGCTCATCGGCAAATAAAAGCCCCGGTTTCCCGATCATGGCTCTGGCAATGGCTGCCCTCTGGGCTTCACCTCCGGATACCTGGGATGGCAGCCTGTCTTTTGCTTCCTCTACATCCATCTGCCGCAGAAGACCTGCCGCCCTCTCCCGCACTTTTTCGGGATTTTCCTTTCTGCCTACATATCCCGCCACCAGGATATTTTCCAGAAGCGACAAATTGCTGACCAAATGGGTCTGCTGGAAAACAAATCCAAATTCCTCTGCCCGAAGCCTTGCCATCTGATTTTCAGAAAGACCATTTAACTCCCTGTCTCCATAGAGCACATGCCCTCCTGATATCTGATCCATACCGCTCAAGGCATACAGCAGAGTAGACTTTCCGGCTCCGGAAGGCCCCATAATGACCGTAAAATCTTTTTCATATATTTCAATGTCGATTCCATCCAGAATCCTGCTTTCTGTTTTTCCCTGATAAAAGGCTTTTACAAGTGCTTTTCCCTGTAATATCGTATTCTTCATGTTTTAAGCCACCTTTCCCTTTAGGATCAAAGGTTTTTTCCCTGTTCGGATGTCCGGAAGAATTTTCTCCACAAAGTTCACATAAAACTGAACATAATCCAGTTTTTTCTCCGTCAGGATTTTCCTCATCTGACGCAGCATCTCCTGCCGGATCTGTTCCCTGGGAGCACCGTTTTCTGTTTCAGCATACATTTCAAAGGTATCCTTCGTAGTCTGCCGGAACTGGTAATCCTTCAGTCCTTCGATACAGAACCCTTCAATGGCAAGAGGATGAAGAAATTCCCGGTTCCCCTTTCCATCCTCAAACCACAGCACATCCTCATTCCTTCCAAGAAGCCCCACCGCTCTGGTAAACGGTATTTCCCCGTTCCCGGCAGGCTGCAAGGTAAGACGGTCAGAAAGACGGTAGCGGATCAGCGGCTGTGCGTAATTATACAGGCATGTCAAATACATTGCTCCATTCTCCACCTCTACAATGTTCATATCATCAAAAAGAAGCATTCCTTCCTTTGGGTCTGTTTCTACCCCAAGGGCCAGAGACTCGCTGGCTCCGTAAAAATTCACAAGCCTCGTTCCAAAAATCTTTTCCAGATAGGTCCGCAGCGCTCCTCCCAACGGTTCTCCACAGGAGATCACTCTCTCTGCATTTATGGAAACCTCTCCCTTTTCCATAAGCCGTGCCAGAATCTTGATGGCGGACGGATAGCCAATGACAATATTAGGCTGGAACTCTTTCAGCTGCCTAATCCATTCCTCTACAGGAGTTTTGATATCCAGATACATCTGTCTGGCTCCTACCCCGTCAATCCCGTCACCCACAGCCATAGCTCCTCCGTATCTTCCATCCGTAGCCGCAATATAGACAATCCGGGGACGTTTCATCAAAAGCCCCAGAATCTGCGGCATGGACATGTTCCAAAGCGCTGCCCGGATAATGCCAAGGAGCATCTGGTGCCAGGCTTTTTCATCATACACAAAGTATCCCGGCTTTCCGGTACTGCCGGAAGAATGCACCACATGATATTTTCCCTGATAGGGTCTGCGGTCTGCTTCTCCTTTGGCATCAAATTCCCGCAGATCATCCTGTTTCAGATCAGGTTCAGTGACCAGTTCATCGAAATGCTCCAGAAGCACCTGCTTGTCGATGGTCGGGAAACAGGAGAGGGGTAACGTATCCAACTGTTCCTCTGTAATCCCGGCACGTTCAAAAGACCTGCGGTAATATGAAGAATTCACCCATGCGAACCTAAGAAGTTTTCTTAATTTTACATCCTGCTGGGAACGTATCCTGTCTGCGCTTATGTGTGTATTCCTCTTCAACCTATATAAATCTAATAACGTTTTTAAGTAATTCATCCTTTTCCTCCTATTCCAGCCGCACTACTCTACCGAAACAATATATCCTGTTTCATAATCTTCCCTATGGTAATAAATCAGTTCCTTTGTTTCCTGGTTCATTACAATGCTCCACTCTGTGGACTCGAACTCCCCAAAGTTATCTTTGCTCACACTATCCAATGCATCCCGCACTTCTATCTCTGTCATCTCCCCGTACTCTTCCAGTGCCTGCATAAGGATTTCATACCGGGTATGGGACTGGGCAGTTCCGATTCCCTGTTTTTCCCCCTGCGCCAGATAAAAGTTGGTGACAACCGGTGTCTCAGTTACGATCATTTCGTTGTCCACATACTCCACCACCACACTCTTTCCCTCCGCATCTGCCACGGCCAGATGCACCATCATTTCCATAGAGCTGTGAAAATCGTATTGCCGCAAAAGCTCTACTGCCTCCTCCACATCTTCTGCCTGGTCGAGCAGCAGCCGGACTGCTGTTGTGGTGGTAATATCAGGCTTTCCTGTATCCTGATGGATGGCCGCCGAATCCTGTATCATATTTACGGAAACCGCCAGCCCCTTTTCGTTCATTCCATCCAAAGGCGCATACAGGGATACGAAAGCCTGTATCTGATCCGGAAATCGTGAGATATCCATTCCGCCTGACCGGATAAAATCCAGATTGACTGTGGAAACAGAAGAAAATCCGTTTTCCGGTCTGGCGCTTACAATCAGCCCGTTACAGGTATTCCAGTCAAAATTCCTTCCGAACAGATATCCGCCGTCCCGATTTTCCACAGATAAGGTACTGCACCCAAAAGAATTTCCGGAAAGAAAGACATCCTGTTCCAGCTGCGAAGCAAGCCATGCCGCAACGCCGGCATCCGAATCAGCACCTCCCTGTTCTAAAAATGTGTTAAAACCGTAGTCTCCCTCATATCGAACTACAGAAAAGCCCTTTTCTAACTCTTTGATTTCTGCGGAAGGAACAATCTGGACTGCGTTTTCATCCCGGCCTTCTTTGCTGTCTCTTTCCTCCTGTGCATTTTCCTCTTTTACATTTTCCTGACTTACTGCGGAGTGCCTGGCCTCCAAGGTCTGTCCGCTGGAATCTTCCCCGCATCCTGACAACCCTCCCGATATTACAAACAATAAAAATAAAACTATCCATAATTTATTTTTCACTGTTAATCCCTTCCTCTCTGTGTCTGTAACAATACTTTACCTGTCGCAGATAACATCCGGCTAACAGAAAAATAAACAATTTCTAAATCAATTCTTGCAGATTTATCAATTCCTTTTTCTTTTGTGTTTCTGGTTTTATGTTAGCAAAGCAAAATATAAATAGCAAATACTTATACTTTATGCTTATGTATAGAAATTTTCTATTTATTTCATGTGGAAATTACATGACCAGACCAGCCTGAAGCCCAACGATAGAATCCATGCTTCCCGTGACTTCTATTGTCATGAATAAAAAATACCGGTCTGACACAATGAACAGATTTAAAACTGTCATTGATACCAAACCGGTATTTCTCTTATCAATATTACTCTTTCACTTTTCCGTACAGCAGCATAGCTATTTTTCCACGAACTGCTGTATCTGTATGGTTCCGGTCAATTCAGAAATCCACTCTTCACCAGACACCGCATTCCCTAAATGGTAAAGGCCATTGTAGGAGCCATACTCGCTATAATACATTACCACATTTCCCCACGGCGAAAAATAGGCAAGGCTGCCAGCCGGTCCTTTGCCCTCCACGGCATTGTCCGTATCAAGCGATTCCGGCGGATAGAATATTTTTTCGTTTGTACTGTAATCCTGAACTTCCGTTGCCAACGGAAGCTGGTCATATAATGTCCTGGCGGCAGGGCTGTCATTTAGCTCAAAAATAATTGTATGTGTGCTATCCTGTACCTGAATCCGCAAAGCTTCATCCTCCTCTGCCTTTGTTTCCTGAGATTTTGATGTTTCAGACGGGATAATGGTATCTGAGCTTTCCGGTTGTATCTCACTTTCCTGTGTTTCAGGCAAAATATCCGTATCTGAATCAGATATATTCTCTGAACTCGCACCGCAGGCAGATAGTGAGAATACGAGCAAAGTACAAACGACTGTTTTCAAAAATGTCCTCATAAAAATCATCTTCTTACCTATCCTTATCTGTACATGCAGTTATTTTTCCTGTTACTGCATATTCATCATAAAAAACTCAGCCAGCCTGCCAAATGGAATCCGGTCTCTGCGGTCATACAGGTCGATATGCTCCGCATCCTCCACTACCAGCATTTCCTTGGGTTCCAGTGCCGCCGCATAGGCTGTATCACTGAAAAACCGGGAATGTGCCCTGTCACCCACTACAAACAGAATCGGACGGGGAGATATTTCATCAATGAAATCCAGCGGCCTAAAATTCATGATTGCCAGTTCGCTTGTGGTAGTAAAGCCGCCTCTGGCATTGGGATGGTGTCCCCTTTTCAAAGCGTAGAAACGAAACCATTCAGCCCCAGGTTCCGGAATGTCCCCAGGCACTTCATCCATAGGCTGCTCCGGAAATCCCGGCAGGTACTCCGGGTATCCGTTTTCCGTATCCATCCACCGCTGCCTTGACAGACGCTCCTTTACAGCCTGAAGTTCTTCCCTGTCCATATTTCCTCTGACTGCCGCATTCATATCATACATACTCATAACGGCAACTGCCCGGATTCTGGTATCACACTGAGCCGCCGAAAGCGCAAAGCCGCCGGAGCCGCAGATACCAATCACTCCAATTTTTTCCCGATCCACAAAATACTGTAATCCCAGAAAGTCCACTGCCGCACTGAAATTCTCCACAAAGATATCCGGTGACGACACATTCCTTGGAAAACCTCCTGATTCACCCATAAAGGACTGATCGAAAGTCAGCACAATAAAGCCTTTTTGTGCCAGCTCATTTCCATATACACATGGTCCCTGCTCCTTTACCCCGCCGTAAGGCGCACCAATGATCAGCGCCGGATGCTTCTGCTCCAGTGATATTTCTTTTCCCGGGGATGTTTCTTTTCCCCTGTACAGTTCTCCTGTGATATCCAGGCCATACCGGTTTTTGTAAACAACTTTCTTCCTTTCCACGTTCTCTGATAACTCTAAAATATGTCCGCTCATGTTCATTTCCTCCTTTATTTTTTCAATTCTGCGGATAGCTTTTCTTTATGTTCCTGCTTTTCCTGTCAACTTCCTGTCATAAACGAATAATATTTCTGATAGTTTTCCCTGTGGTAATAACGTACCTCCCCGGTACTTTGGTTATAGACAATACTCCACTCCGTAGACGCAAACTCGGAATTAAAATTATGCTTGCTCACACGATCAAGTGCATCCCGTATGTCATCCATACTGAATGCGGAATTGCTCTGGAGCATATCTTCCAGCATGGTATATCGGATTTTGGATTCTTCTGTTCCGATACCGTATTTTTTGCCGGGAGACAAATAGTAGTTTGTGACAACTGGTGTTTCCGTTATCACCATCTCATTGTCAACATACTCAACCACCACCGAATGCCCTGCCGCATCAGCCAGAGCAAAATGCACCATCATACCTGCGGACGCATGCATGTCATACTGGGAAAGCAGCTCCACAGCCTCCTCCACATCAGCTGCCTGATCGAGCAGCAGACGTACCGCCGTTGTTGTGGTCAGATCCGGTTTCCCTGTATCCTGGCTGAATCCCGGATTATCCTGAATCATCAGAACCGCTACACATAATCCCTTTTCGTTCATTCCGTCCATAGGGGCAAAGGGTGCCGCCACTGCCAGAAGGCGCATCTGCATTTCTTCCGGTATGTCCAGCCCCAGGTTCAGGAAATCCATATTAACAGTAGAAACAGAATCATACCCTTTCGCCGGATTAGTCTGTACAATCAGTGCCGTGCAGGTTCCCCAGTCAAAATTTCTGCCAAACACTGCCTGGTCTTCTGGTGTCCGGGTGGAAATGGTACTGCATCCAAAGGATGTGCCTCTTAAATCTATGGGCAGCAGACCATGGAACACATCCCGTACCACAAATTCTGCCACCGCCAGATCATCGGCTGCACCGCCCTGCTCCAGAAATAAGTCCAGTCTGTAGTCACCTTTATATTCCATGGAATACAGGCCATCCTCCAGCTTCTTTACACTTGCAGACGTCCGTATGTTTCTCTGGAAAAGTATGATAAAAATAATGAGTACAGCTAAAAGCAGCGTTATGATCGCATACACGATATATTTCCATCTTATTTTTCTCATTTCATGCCTCTGAATGCTTTCCTTTTACTTTCCAAAATAAGCAGCAATCTCTTTCATTCTGGAAGCCTGCTTTACATGGAAAGGACATCTCCTGTCACAATGGCCGCAGTTTATACAGTCGGAAGCTTTTCTCTCCAGATTCCCGTAATGACCTGCTGCCATGGAATCCCCTGACGCTGCCAGGTCATAATATTTATTGATCAGCCCTACATTCAAGCCCGCAGGACAGGGCTGGCAATGGTTGCAGTATACGCAGTTCCCCACGGCTTCCCCTGGTGTAAATGTACCCAGAACAGAATAGTCACGCTCTTTGACAGACGCCTCAAAAAAACCAAGCAGACTTTTTACATCCTTTAGATTCCGGATACCTGGCAGCACCGTCACTACCCCCGGCTTATCCAAAGCATATTGAATGCACTGATACCGGGTCAGCGCTTTGCCAAAGGGCGATGTTTTATCCTCCAGCAGCTGTCCGCCGGAAAAAGGCTTCATCACGGAAATCCCCACCCCATCCGCCTCACACCTGCGGTACAGCGCCATACGTTCTTCCGTGCCGCCGTTTGCATAGTCCCCATGTCTGTAATCATATCCGGGATTGATGGAGAACATCAGCTGGTCCACGACTCCGGTATCCAACACACTCTGCGCAAGGCCGGGTGTATGGGAGGACAGCCCGATATGACGCACTACTCCCTGCTTTTTCAATTTCAGAAGGTAGGTAAGGGCCCCACCCTCCTGATAAGCCTGCCAGTCCTTTGCCTCGTCCAGACAATGGATAAATCCATAGTCTATGTAATCCGTCTGCAGCGCTGTAAGCTGAGTGTCTACGGAACGCTTTATCACCTCCGGATCTGTACTCCATCCGTAAGTTCCATTTTCATAATTTGCTCCGAAGTGTACCTGATAGTACATATTCTTTCTGACCGATGCAAAGGCTTTCCCATAATAAGTAAAGGTTTTCGCATCGGCAGTAGCCAGGTCTGCATAATTGATGCCATGCTCATAGGCGTATGAAAGTGCATGAAGCGCTTCCGTTTCTTCTGTCTCTGCAATATAACTCGTTCCCAGGCCGATGACGCTGATATGGTCTCCTGTCCTTTTATTTACTCTGTATTCCATCTAACCGCCTCCTTAAAAAATAGATTTTTTATGGTTCTGACATTACACAGACCAACTGTTATCCTCTCCGTTTTAATCAATCCGAAAACGGTATCCTGCACCCCAGACCGTTTCAACAAACTGGTTCTTCGATTCGTTTTTTCCCAGTTTGTCCCGCAGACGGTTGATATGCACCGTTACGGTTGCCGCATCTCCCAGAGAGTCCATCCCCCACACCCGGTCAAACAGCGTATCCTTAGAAAAGACAAGGTTAGGGTTTTCCGCCAGGAACAGCAGAAGTTCAAATTCTTTATTGACCAGTATGACTTCCTTTTTATCCAGGTATACCCGTCTGGATTTCGGCAGAATTGTCAGATTCCGGTAGGTTATTTCCCTTTCCTGCGCTTCCTCTTCCTCAGTGGAAGAGAGCAGGTTATGGATATAAATATGGGATTTTACCCTTGCTACCAACTCCGTAGGACTGAAAGGCTTCACCAAGTAATCATCCGCTCCCAGTCCCAGCCCCCGGATTTTATCAATGTCTTCCTTTTTGGCTGTCACCATAATAATAGGCAGACGTAAAGACCTGCGCAGTTCCCGGCACACATCGAATCCGGTCTTGCCTGGAAGCATCACATCCAGCAAAACGGCATCATACCCTCCTGTCTTTGCCTTCTGCTCTCCGGTAACCCCGTCGAAAGCCAAATCCGTTTCATATCCGTTGGCCTCCAGATAGTCCCTCTCCAGTTCCGCAATCAGTTCATCATCCTCTATAATCAATATCCTTTCCACGTCTGCTCCTTTCCTTAATTACCATCCATATCCACAAAGTATCACGGAATACCCTTGTGGTATTTCTTCTCATGCTGACTCCCATCTGCCCGCTTCAGCGGGCGTATAAATCAGGATATGACAGGAATACGGATAATCACAGCCAACCCTCCTCTGTTTTCTGCTCTTACACATCCGCCATGCCCTAAAATGATTTCTTTTACCACAGCCAAACCAATACCACTTCCATTCCCTGCATTATTTCTGGAATCATCCACACGGAAAAAGCTGTCAAATATCTGTTCCAGGCAATCCTGCGGAACACCTGGACCGTCATCTTGAAATACCAGTTCCATGCAGCCTCCCTCCAATGTTCTTTTCAATGAAATCAAAACTCTGGAATTGTCTTTTCTGCGGTATCTGACCGTATTGGCAAGCAGGTTGTCAAATATGCGTTTGAATTCCTCTCTGTCCAGATTTGCACGATAATTTCCTTTACCACAAAAATATTCAATCTCCACCTGCTGGTTTTCCATATCCGGACGCACAAGCTCCAGATATTTCTCCACATATCCCTTAAAGTCCGTTTCCTCCATATGATACCGGAAACCCGCATCCAGCCTGCTGTATTCGGAAAGACTGTCCACAAGGCTGACCAGGTTCCCTGTCCTGGTCTTAATCGCCTTAAGATACCGTATTCTCTTCTCTGGTGTATCCGCAATGCCCTCCAGAAGACCGTCCAGATATCCCATAATGGTCGTCAGCGGTGTCCGCAGGTCATGAGAAATCCCTGTGATCAGGTCACGCCTGCGCTTCTCGTCCTTTAAACGCTGCTGCACGGATTCCCGCAGGTAAGCCCGCATTTCATCAAAATCCCTGCACACCTGGCCGAACTCATCCTTTTTGTCATATTCCATCCGGGTATCCAGATTTCCTTCCCGGATTTCCTTTGTTCCATGGCTTAATTTCCCAAGAGGCTTTAAAATACTGCCGGAAATCCACCAGGAAAGTATGCCATTGATACATACGGTCAGAATGATAAAAAAGGCAATGATACCATAAAGGTAACGGAAAATACAGTTTTTCAGGTAATTTACCATAACACCGTCTGTTTTTTCTGGATGGACGGCTGTAATGCAAAATATCTTTTCCCCATGCCAGAATGTATTTTTGATTACAGATACTTCGTACCGGCTGGCAGTCAGTGTTTTTGCGTCATTGATCGCATCTCCTGCTACAGACCGGGCAACTTCCAGATCCTCCTCTGACAGATTGGAATAAATGATTTCTCCATCTTTTGTAATCATAAACCGGTAGCCCAGTCCAGACAGCTTATTTTCCAGATGGGTCATTTCATCACTATACCATATCTCTTTCTGACAGCTATCCATTTCCGGGCAATGTCCCCAGTTGGTTTCCCATAGCTCCTGCTGATAAGTATAGATCATACTTTGGGCGAACTGCACTCCGTTCTCATCACTGTACATGGATAAAAATGTATGCCAGTAGCTGCCCAGGGAAGTATTCAAACACCCAATAAGTATGATTGTTGTAAATAAAATAGGTATCAGAACCATCATAATATTGGACAATCTGATTTTTTTCTTTATGGTCACTTTTCCATGTTCTCCTTTTCCTGTCCGATTACCGCTTTTCTCTTTTCAAATCATGTGTCATAAACAATTTCAGAGTAGCATGACAGGATAAAAGAATTCACAAAGATATCTAAACAATTTCTAAACTCTGCAGCCTTTCCCAAACCGTATCAATTCTGCCAGTTTTTCTAATCCTTTTCTCACTTCTCCTTAACTTCAAACATGTTTTCTTCCTGTCTGCTTTCCACCCTGAATCTGGTAGATCAGATAATCCAGACAGGATATTCTTTTTTCATCTTTGTGTACTCTTCCAAGCAGATATTCTCTCTGATGTGCCAATAATTCCAGCTGTTTTTTCTGCTGGCCTTTATCAAAACTACTCAGAAAATCCTGAATCATTTCAGGCTCACATCCTGCATCTTCCAGGTTCTGTATCACGGCTTCCCTGTTTTTTATGGTTATCATTGCGGCACCCCCTTGATGTTTTTAATCATTTATACTGTACATCGAATTCATTTGCAGTCATGTGTGACAACGGTAGAATGCCAGCCATAATTTTGCCATAAGCAATTTGGTCAGTTCCGGCGTTCTTGAGTATAACTATAAAACCACAGAAAAGAAATAGCAAATACTTATATATAATATATTTTCATAGTTGAAACCTATTGAAATTTATGCTAGGATATCTCCAAGCACTAATGTACTTTATTGATTGGCTGGCTGATTCACATTCCCTGGTGCTGCCAAATGGCATCATTCCAGAAGATATCGTGTTATTCTTAGCATGCCAGGTAGCGCAAACACACATGAAACAATAAGGAGCATGGATATGGAAATAAGGGTACTTCAATATTTTCTTGCTATCGCAAGGGAACAGAGCATCATACGGGCTGCCGAATCTCTTCATCTCTCCCAGCCCACACTTTCCACGCAGATCAAAAATATGGAAGACGAACTGGGAAAACAGCTGCTGATCCGCGGCACCAAAGGCTCCCGCAAAGTGACATTGACAGAGGAAGGGATGATTCTTCGGAAACGGGCAGAAGAAATTCTGGATCTGGTAAAGAAAACGGAACATGAAATTGCACTTTCTGACAATGTTATTATCGGAGATGTCTATATCGGTGCAGGAGAAACAGACGGCATGCGCCTGCTGGCAAAGGCAGCCGGAAAGCTGAAAGAACTTTATCCCGGAATCCATTACCACATTTCCAGCGGAAATGCCATATTTGTCAAGGAGCAGCTGGATAAAGGACTGATTGATTTCGGCATTGTGTTCGGCACACCTGACCTGACTAAATATGAGGCATTAAAACTCCCATCAAAAGATGTCTGGGGCGTTTTGATGCCAAAAGATTCGCCCCTAGCAGAAAAGGAATTTATCACCCCGGAAGATTTATGGGAACAGCCATTGCTGATATCCCAGCAGGAGTCAGATGGCGGGGAACTTATCCAGTGGATGAAACGCAACATCTCAGAACTTAATATTGTCATGACTTACAATCTGCTTTTTAATGCTTCTCTGCTGGTAGAAGAGGGACTGGGATATGCCATATGCTTTGACAGAATCATCAATACCTCCGGTGACAGCAAGCTTTGTTTCCGCCCTCTGGCACCTGTAATCGAGATTGAAATGTATATGATCTGGAAAAAATATCAGGTCTTTTCCAAACCTGCAGAGAAATTTTTATTGATGATGCAGGAGAACTGGAACACAGTCAAACAATAATGGAAACTGTTTGATCGCTAATTAAAACTGAGTTATCTTATTCAGCTTTTTACTTCTTTATTTGAGAAATTGAACGCACTACCTGCCACCACAATTATATAGGCTTTTCATTCCATGCTAAATTATTAGATTTATTCAATAATCCCATGTGGTACAACACCTGCACGCAATCCACATATCCCTGAATATATGCCCGTAACTCCTGAGCAGAGGCAAAATCTTCCTGACATTCCTTTATTTCCTCCGCCTTCTCCCTCTGCTCTACGGAAAGGGTTTCCAAGAAATCCTCCCACTCCTGTTCCTTCTCTTTCCACGCTTCCAGCGCTTTCTCATATTCCGGAGTACGCACATAACTTTCCCTTCCTACGTTCTCCCCGTTCAATCTGCCTAAAAACTCAGCCATTTTCAACCATACTTCATTCATGCCATGTTTCTCCTTTCCCATCAGGTGCGTAAAACTTTTTTATATCAGCATCCCGCTGATTTTATCCCATATTTTCTTATACTTCATCTTTAGAAGCATATTATCACTCCGTTTCGGTAAAATCAATTTTATATACTTCATCTTTAGAAGGGAATGCTTTTATGAAAATTTATTGGAACGGAACCTCCAAAAATATCGTTGGTCCCAAAATCAGACAGCTCCGGCAGTCTAAAGGCTTATCCCAGGCTGCACTCGCAAGCCAGCTCCAGCTTCTGGGCATGGAATGCAGCGACCTGACAATCCTGCGCATTGAGCAGGGCAGCCGGTTCGTACCCGACTACGAAGTTGCCATCCTTGCAAAATATTTTAACATATCAACCGATACACTGCTTGAACAAAAGGAAGCCGATTCATAACAGACTGGAAAAGGCTTCCTTTTACGTTACATATCATTTCCTGTTTTTTTCATCCTATCCCTTAAACGCTTCCAGAGACTGTAAGATACCGCCTAATGCTTCATCGTCCAGTCCTGATAATTCATTTTGGTCAAGAGCTTCTGCCTGCCCCGCTGTTTCTTTTTCTTCAGCCGCTGTCCTATTGCTGCTATACGCTCTATTCTCCCATTCCTCTATGACCTGCAGTACAATTTTCCTGATTGTATCATAATCTGTCAGTCGTCCTGCTCCCGATGAAACAGAAATCCCTGACGATCCTCCATTCTGATATGCCATCACCGCGTCCACGATATACTGTGCCTTCCCCCGCTCCATGCCGTTCAGGAACTGCGCCACCTCCACATGGGCGGGATCATGTCTGTTGAATCCTATCGTCGTCACAAACGGGTTTTTCTTCCCCATAATAGTTATCTGCCTTTCTTCTGAATCTGGTAGAGCATACCATACCCTTTTGCGTTGGCGCAGATGTCTTCCACAAAAATACAGCGGCCAATCTTTCCAGAATGCTCCAGATACTTCCGAAGCAGCAAGGAGCCGCCTCCGATAAATACCACGCAGCCTGCCTTCAGGTCAAGCCCCCGCTCCCTGAGCGTACCGAGGATGTCATTCACATAGGTCTTTGTCATATCCTCCACGATACGGACAACTTCCCCATAGAAATCCGTTCTTTCTCCCCTTATGATGCGGTCAATGTCCGTATCGTCAATCAGGATGTCCTGCTCGGAATTGACGCGGGAGGCAATATCATTATACAGCCGGATGACACCCTTCTCCAGAGAGTCACAGACAGACAGATCCGGTTTTCCTCCACGGATCAGAAGATAATCCAACGTAAAGCCCCCGATGTCTACCGTAATGACTTTACTGTATTCCGCTATCTTCTGGTAAACGGTCATGGCAGCCGCATAATCCTGCGGAAAGGCGGCTGTTTCCACAATCTCAGCCTGATAAGGAATACCTTTGTATGTAAACTGCTGGATGCCCCTGCCCATAAAATAATCCTCAAACTTCCGGTACAGTGCGCCGTAATGCTTCGGAGGCAGTCCAATCGGCAGCGCCACCTGAAGGAGCGTGTCCTTTGCATTTAACATCTGCTTTTCCGCTTCCATCGCCACAGCAAACAGTGTCAGGATAAAGAAACGGTCATCCAGTGTCTTGTCCCTCATATAAGGTATCCGCTGCTCAGTCAGGGCATAATAGCGCCCATTGTACTGCAGGTATTCCCCCAGTGCGGGCCTGCAGTCCCCCTCCACAAAACCGGAGGTAAATATCTTATGCTCGGTCTTCATGTTCCTGTTTCCGTGGTCTACCGGTACAATAATTTTCTGATACATCATAACGTCATCTCCTTTACTTTTATTTAATGTTTTATACGCATGGTGTAAGTAAAAGCCAACAGCGTTATGTAAAAGTTGGGGTTTTACATATTATGTGCATAAAAAAGGACGGAACCCCATATGGAAGTCCGCCCTGAAATAATTTTAGCTTTATGATGGATTGCCCTGCATACTACCTGTCCAGTCCCAGCCATTCAGCCGGAGTCAGGACAGGCAGGGAAACATCTTTGTAATCTTTCCGGTTTACAGTGATAAGGTAATCCATCCGGTTATTCCGCCCTGTCATATATTGCACACAGTCCTCAAAGTCTTTCCATTTCTGTCCAAACGCATCCTGGATGTCCTTTTCCGTTACGGAGAGAACTGTCACCAGACAGAAGATGTTTTCCATGATAACATATGTCCGTTCTGTGTCATGTGTTTCCTTACGGATGATATAAAACAGATCCGTTACAGAAGATGCCGTTATACATGCATGGACTTCCTGTTCCCTGATCTTTTTGAATAGTTCCACGGAAATATCATACCCATTTCTTTTGAGGATCATATCCAGAAGTACATTGGTATCAATTAACAGCTTCATACCGTTCCCTCATCCTTTCCTCTCTGTATTCCTCCAGTGTTTTCCCTGTATCCGGTATCACACCTACGATATTCCCCAAAATATCATCCAGCGGTTTTTCACTTCCGGGCATTTCCTTCGTCTGCTGTGAGCTGAGGAACTGCACAAAGCTATATATCGTTTCTATCTGGTTTTCCGGCAGGGCGTTCAACAGATTTATCGTTTTCTCCAATGTTGACATACCATTCTCCTTTCCAAGATCCATAAGCCACCTTACGCTTTTTTATATATTATACCATCCTCTGCACAAATTAACTATTGCTTTTTTTCTGTTCCAGATCATACAGGTAATCATCCACGCCCTTTACGTTTTCCGCCCAGTCGCCATCACTGTCCATGTCCCATGCAAGTGTTTTTACAGACAGCTCCGCTTCCCGGCAGATCTGTGCGAGCTTGCGGCATCCCCGCTGGATGTTCTGACGCTTGATGCTTTTCTTTTCACAGGGAATGACCTGCTGTTTCCAGTCCTTCCTGTAATTCTCACAATGAACACATTTCTCATTGTAGTCACCCCTGCAGGCAGTCTTCAGCAGCTTATCCATGTCATATGCTTCATAGACCGTTTCCGTCCCCATCAGCTTCATTGCCTGTAAGAACGGCGGCAGGTTTGCGTACTGGTTTGCCCCCGGCACACATCCGAAAGTCCTGCCTGACAGGGCATGGGCAAGGTCGCCTTTTAGCGGTCCCTCTGTTACAAATACTGTCTTTTCTCCCGGATTTCCCGCCAGGTGGACGGGGCTTCCGGAGGATGTACCCCTGTGGTAGTTGGTGCTGGAGAGCCAGATATACTTCCTTCCGTCATAAGGATGGTCAAGGCGTATCTGCGCACCCACGATCAGGCCATCCATGTTGCGGACCGGCACCAGAAAACCGGAGGATTTGTTAGAGAAATGGATGGTCCATTCCCCGTCCCTGTCCTGATAAAATCCCGGAACGCCTTCCACGGTGCAGCCTGCCGCCAGCAGCTTTTTTGTAAGGTTCTTATAGCCGAAGACCGGCGTGCTCTTATAGCCGTTCTCCTCAATCTGCTGCTCCGTGAACCCGCGCTTTAACAGGTTCTGCCTGTGGGTATCCGCAAGCACCAGCATGGAAAAGAACATACTGTATGTCTTATGCCTTACCGCATCCGGCGCAGGCGGGGCATTTTCTATCTCAGGCTCCTTTGGGATAATCTCCCTTTTCCTTACCTGATAGGCAGGCGCCTGCTCGTTCCTTCCGAGTGCATCCTTAATTTCTTTACAGGCAGTCTGGTTATCCACCCCGTATATCTTCCCATACAGGGAGAGCATCCCGCCGCTTTCCCCGCACCGGTTGCATTTGAACACATTCTTTTTGGTGTTGAGGTTGAGCTTTCCTTTTTTCTCCCCGCAGAATGGACAGTCCACATCAAGACTTGCCGCATTTTTATGCCGGATATGCAGGTTTAAGAGGTATGCCACATCCACGATGGAAAATGGAAAATCCTGATACATGGCGTTCCTCCTTTCCGCAGCCCGAAACAGGACTGCTTTTTAAGGGCAGTACGATAACGCACCGCCCATTTTTGTATTATTAAGTGCTGTCATTTCCTAACTTGCCTGCCCCAGAGCCATGTCAATCAGGAACTTTGCTGCCGCACGCAGGAGATTGTCAGGTCCGCCGTAGGAGTCCACATACCACTGCAGATTTGCAGGTTTCTCCACGGCTACCTGCCCCAGTGTCTTTCCTTTGTTGAAGCCCATAGGGATAACAACGGCTGCCGCACTGTCACGGTTTAACATGGAATATATCTGTTCCACCGGCATATCCTTTCTGATATTGGAAGCGCCCTGGGAAACCTTCCCAGCAGGTTCATTGTTCGCTGCAGACGCCTGTGCCGGTTTGGGCTGCTGTTGGTTTCCCTGTATGGATTGCTGTGCAGCCTGCGTGTTCTGCATGGCAGGCGTCATTCCCTGTACGGGCTGCTGCGCCTGTGCGGACTGCTGTGGCTGTGGTGTCTGCCGTGCTGCTGTGGGAGCCGTTCCCTGCACCGTTTGTCCTGCGGCTTTCGGTACTGCCCCTGCCTGCTGCATGGCGGGCGTCATTCCCATCGCCTGTGCCACTTCTTCGGGCATGGGGATGTATGACTCTATCCCGTACTGTCCGGGGATATTTTCATCCTGCAGGATGGTCTCCCCTCCCATGTTTTCTCCTGAAAGCATTTCATTCTGGAAGGTTTCCTCCATACCGTTACCGCCTGCAAGCATCTGTGGCTCAAAAGGCGCCTCCGTCACTTCCGGATCAATATCTTCCTCTTTATCCGCAAACTGCAGCCCGAAGCCTGCATCGGAGAGCGCACGGCCAACAGCGGCTGTTTCTGCCAGCTCCACATATTTATTGCCGAACTGCCCGTCCGCCGTCATATATTTCTGCGCCAGCGCATTGGAGATAAAATTTTCCTCCGCATCATTTTTGTTAAGGTACACCCTCGCTTCCACGATGGCAACCTGATCCGTCAGCTTCAGGATCTTCTTTACGATCTTCCCCTCCGGATATTTCAGGCGGAACCAGAGCTTTCTGAATGCCACATCAAGATAATACTTTCCTGACTGCCCTTCCTGCTGGATCACCCTCATGTATTTCCTGGGATCAAATCCCTCCACTTTGTTCAGGTTGCGGATTCCCTCCACCTCGTCGTACATATACGCTGTATTTGCTGTTAATTCTCCCATTTGTATTCTCCTTTCCTTTCAGGGAAGGGGTACATATAATAAGTACCCGCCTTCCCCGCATTTTCTTGAATTTTTTTAAGTTTTTCAGATTTCTCATACAAGATATTTGCACATGAAACTGTCAAAGCTGTCAAAATCGCTCCAGTCCGCCGTTTCAGACTCGTCTTCCGCCGTGGTGTTCCACAGTTCTGTCAGATCATTGTCATATCCGGACGTATCCGCATCAAGCCCGTGGTGCAGGCAGTATGCCGTCCACAGGCATCGGAACTGGTCCCGGATAATTTCTACATCAAAATAGCTCTGTCTGGCAAAATCCTTCAGAAATTTCATTTCAGCCTCCCGGCTGACCGTCCCCTGTATGGACTCGATGATCCGTGCGGCAGCATGATAGCCGTCCCGCCGCAATATGCCTAACTGAAACTGAATGTCTGCTTCCTTCTCCATCTTTTGACTCCTTTCGTCTGTTCCTCTTTTTAGCTGTTAAGATACCTGTTCCATACTCAGCATGAGCTGACCGTCTGCTCCCTCCACCAGCCTGATATTTTTGGGCGGATGCTCCAGAGAGACTGCATTATTCCCTTTTCTTTCATATCCCTGCTGTCTTCCTGTCTCTCCCCTGCATCCCCGGACGTAAAACGCCACTGGTTCAGGTAATAGAACAGGGTACACCACACCTCGTTATCCGGATGTGGGAATGGCTTTGCAAGGCTGTCCCCGATAACCACGATAGCAGGACATCCTAACAGGGACATCTGTATGTAGCACATCATGGCTGCGGTGCGGTCAATATCCTGTGCCACGAACAGCACCTGCTTCTGGTAATTAATACCATGTTTTCTTGCCACGTTTGCAAAGGCGATCAGCATAGCTCCCGAACCACAGGTAGGATCATTCACGCTGATGTAGCTTTTTTCCTTCAGCATTTCATCCGCTTCCGTATCTGAAAACTGTATTTCGGACATAAATTCGCAGATATGGTAAGGCGTAAAACGCTGCCCTTTCTGCTCCTGATGCAGCTTAAGATGGTGATACAGACTGCCCAGAAAATCCTGCTCCGGGTTATCACTTAACGCCAATACCACAAGATTAAGCATCTGGGGAAAAATCTCCTGTTCCTCTTTCCGGTAACTGTTTATAATAGAACAGTATTTTTCCTCCCGTTCCTCCTTTTCCGGCGTTGGTATTACATTTGCCATAGAGATCGCTGACAGGCTCAGGAAATCATTCCAGACCTGCCACCTGGAGTAACGGAAAGCAAGCTTATCCATCAGGGTACAGAACTCTTTTTTGTAATCTCTTTTTTCCATACCGCAGCCCCCTATCCGGCAAGCTGGCTGACACGGATCTCAAAATTCTTATCCGTGCTGCCCTCCCTCACGATGATACTGTCTTCTCCACCGCTTATAATCTTCAGTCCGGTAATTGCAACGGCGTCTTCGATATTGGAAATGAGTCTTTCCTTTTCCATCATTTCATCCTGACAGTTACAGCTTTTGCAGCCGCACTCGGAAAGTGTGCAGCGGTACTGCCGGCCGACTTCCGGTGTGGATATGTACGGCTCACATACATTGTATCCGTGGTTATTGAGTACAGCCACGGCGCCCTCAAGTACCTCCCTGAGAATTTCAACATTCCACAGGAATTTTTCTTTTGCTTCATCCACATCAATATCCAGAAGCTGCATCAGATACCAATAGGTTTGTTTGTCTATCCAGTCTACCCGTTCTGTCATCTTCTGGCTCATTTCAACTTTCCCTGTCACTATTTCATCTGTCTTTTTCTCCATATCTTCCATTCTCCTGTTCCTCGTAGTTTTTATAAATTGATTACTTCCTGACGGTATCCGCCGCCTTCAGGCTGCTTTCCTTTTTCCTCCACCATCCGGTTGTATTCCCTGATGACGCGCTCCCCAAGCCGGGTATTACGCCTGTCACACTCCGTATTGTGGATGGCGGTACAGACAGCCCGTTTACTGCCAATGATGGCAACCTGTACGCCTGCCCTCGTTACTGCGGTGTAAAAGATATTCCGCCGCAGCATTTTATAAAACATGGGCAGCCACGGCAGGATCACCATCGGGTACTCGCTTCCCTGGCTCTTGTGGACCGTTGTGGCATAAGCGTGTTCCACCATTTCCAGTTCCTCGCTCCCGTATTCCACCCGGCGTCCGTCCGAAAACTCCAGTTCCGCAAGCTCCGAGCCGTTCTCATCCACAAAAATATTTCTAATATATCCGATGTCGCCGTTGCTGATCTGGTTCTTGTTCTTGTTATGGATGATCCGGTCGCCCAGACGGAAAGTACGTTTGCCGGAACGGATCTCCGGTTTTCCCTCCTCTTTCGGGTTTACCATCTCCCATAACCTTTCATTCAATGTATTAACGCTGGCATCTCCCGTCTTGCGGTAGGGCGTCAGCACCTGCACCTTATCCATGCCAAACGCATCCACGCTGGCGCGGTACAGCTCCTGCACCTTGTTTGCAGCCTCCTTTGCGCTCCCCGCAGGGATGAAAGCAAAGCCTGCGCCATAATCCAGGGCTGCGTCATTTTCCTGCATCCGTTTCGCATTGGCAATGATACGGCTGCCCTCCGCCTGACGGAAGATCGTGTCAAGCACCGTTACCGGGATGACGCCGCACTGCACAAGCTCACGGAATACATTTCCGGGTCCTACACTGGGTAGCTGGTCTACATCCCCCACCAGCACCAGGCGGCTCCCCGCCCGGATATGGGAAAAAAAGATATATGACAGCCTCATGTCGGACATGGTAAACTCGTCCGCTATGATAAAATCCGCCTCCAGCGTGCCTTCCATTTCCTCACTGTCCTCGTCACTGGTAAGCCCCAGGGCGCTGTGCATCGTCATGGCATCCTGCCATCCCGTGCTTTCCGCCATCCTGCGGCTTGCCCTTCCCGTGGGCGCTGTCAGCAGCACACTGCCGCCGCCCAGCTTTTCATTGACATAGAGCAGCACTTTCTGCACCGTGGTCTTTCCTGTCCCCGGACCGCCGGTAATGATACTGACCGGGTGGCAGAATGCCTTCCTGACGCCCTCCTCCTGTTTCGGGGAAAGGCTGATGCCCAGTTCTTTCTGCGCTTCCGCAAGCAGGAAAGTAATATTCTGTTCCTCCTGCTCTGCCAGAAGCAGGGACACCAGCTTTTTTGCCGCGCCGCACTCATACCCGTACATATTTGCGGGGTAAAGGGCACCGCTTTCATAGTACATCTGTTTTTCCTTTACAAGCTGATAGAGCACCTTGTAGACCGCCATTTCCGTGACAGTCTCCCTGTCATAGCCGGCATTGAGCTGCTCATAAACTTTCTTCTGGAACTTCTGCTTATCCTGATATAAATGCCCCTCCTGCATATCCTGTTCCATGCAATACCAAATGCAGCCCTCGATCCGAAGGGGATCGTCAGGTTTTCCTTTGTTCGCCTTTGCAATCTCATCCACGGTCAGGAAACCGAATCCACTGATCCTGCACAGGGCAAAAGGCTGCTTCTCCACGGTATCCAGCGCGTCATTCCCAAATTCCTCATGGATCTTCTGAATCTTTTTGGGTGTTACCTTAAAGGGCGTCAGATAGGCTGCAAGGTCCCGCAAGGCATGGCTGCCCTGGTAAGATAGAAGGATGCCATCCAGCTTTTTACGGGTAATGCCTTTGATCTCCAGCAGGCTGTCCGGGTAATGGTCCAGCACATCAAATGTCCTTGTGCCGAATTTCTCCACGATCAGCTCCGCCATCTTCGGGCCGATACCCTTTATCATGCCGGAAGACAGGTATCCTTTTATCCCCTCCTTTGTCTGGGGCAGGATTTCCTCATAGCTTTCCACCTGTAACTGCAGCCCATACTTACTCTTTACCCAGTTCCCCGCAAGCTCTGTTTCCGTTGTCTCCGTATCCGGCAGGCTGATACCTGTTGCGGTAAACTGGACGCCTTTTCCTCTATAACGGGTATCCTTTGCCGCTTCCGGCACGCTTTCATCCTCCGTGTGGTACACGAAGATACAGAACCCGTTTTCCTTGTTATGGAATATTTCTTTTACAAATCTGCACCTCATCTGTTCTCTCCTCCTGTGTTATTTCTGCCAATGCAATCACACCTCCGTATTCGATCAGGGCATAGGCGGGGATATTTAGTTCCCCCGCCATTTTGATTTCACCCCGCATTCCGCTACTGATCCGGCTGCCGCACACAATGATGGCTTTGCTCAGTCTCAGCACGGAAAGTCCGAAGGCAAGCCCCGCTTCCCGTTCCTCCGGGATGTTGTCATCCAGGTATTCCGGAAGGAAGCTGTGGGGTGCGATCGCCCTGCATCCGAACGTCCCGGATACAAGGCGTGCATAATGCGCCGCTCTTTCCATGTTCTTCTGTATCCCCTCTTTTGTCGGTGCCGACAGGGGTGAACAGATATATACAAGGTCATTTTTATTCATTTACGCCGCTCCTTTCACTTTGACGGAAAACCTCCGGCTCTCCGTGGTATTCACATAGTCGTCATAGACATCCGGGTGCTGCACCTTTAATCGCTCCAGCCCCTTTTTGTCAATGCCCGTGCGGTACGCAGGATTATAGGAAAGCACATACTGCTGGCTTCCGTCCGTGAGGACTGCCGTACAGCTTGTTCCCATTTTCTCCACAATCTCCGCATATGTTTCTTTCATTTTTTCCTCCAGCTTTTTCGCCTCGCCTTCATGCTGTGCCTTCTGTTCTTTGAGCTTCAGATACTGCTTGATGCCGGCAAGATATTTCCGGTCAAGCTTTACCATGTCTGCGTCCTTGTCAGCCGGACCGCAGTGCCTCCGTATGCTCTCCAGCACAAGGTCGGGTTTCTCGGTATAAGGCGGCTCTACTCCCTTTTCCACATTTTCTTTCCAGAAAAATTCTTCCTCTGCGATCAGGTCTTCCTCAATATCAAGGTCACGCTCCATGTAGCGGATAAAAAACTCGTTCTCATTGTTCCCATACAGGCAGGCAAAGTACATCTTGTTGATGTTCATTACTGCCATATAGTGCCTGCCCTGGTATTCATAATTGACAGGGGTAGAGTCATTTGCCCACTTACCCTGGCAGTTGTAATTGGTGGTCTTGCACTCAAGGATGCCTGTGCTGCCGTCCGGGAACTCTATAAAGAAATCCACGTCGGCAAGCATGAACGGATAAAGCGGATGGCGGAACATCTTCCGGATGGGGTACACCTTCAGACC
>ERZ808054.624-NODE-624-length-29316-cov-7.701734_pt1 | contig 29316 bp, 30 predicted proteins | sample MGYA00380201_ERZ808054 | MGnify/ENA primary metagenome ERZ808054 (study PRJEB31490, sample SAMN06133419) | mouse gut metagenome | isolation source: Z5_2 | host: mice | place: China: Chengdu | collected 2015-05 ...
TATTGTTATTGCGATTATGGCAGTATTGATTGGTGTGCTGGCACCGCAGTATTTGAAGTATGTGGAGAAGTCGAGAATTGCAACAGATAAAGATAATGCAGTAGCAATTGCTGGTGCGCTTCAAGTGTATGCTGCTGACCCAGATGCCACAACAGCAATTGCTGGTGATGAAGTTGTTACTATTACAGGCACAAATACACAATTAGCTGGAACAGCAACAAGTGCTGCATTACAAGCAGCAGGAATGAATGTTACAAATACCAAACTTGCAAATAAACAAACATTTGACAAAGTCGAAATAAAAGTAACTTTAGATTCTAATAATAATGTACAGGTAACAACAACTTACTCTAAAGGTGGCACAACGGTAACACCATAATTAAGGAGAGTATGAAACTTTTTCTGTACATAGTGTTTTGAAAGGTCTTCTATGAAACCCCAAATTATAGAAGACCTTTTATATTACAAAAAGCGAGTGGAAAAATTAATTGTGAAAGCTACGCGTATTTTTTCACCCGCTTTTTGCATACAAAGATAAGATTATTTAGATACATTCCGAATATATATTCTATTTTACTGAGCATAATGTAAAAGATGTTCGTAACTATAAACTGGTGGTGCTTTGAAGGCATATTTTTACAGTACGAATACCATTCGTATACTCCTTTTCCACCAAATATAAGCTCCTTCAATTTTGCATATTCCACTATCATTTTATCATTATCCTTACATAATAACAATCCAATCGTAGGATTATCGGTCAGAGATTTCAATTCTCCATCAACTGCTCACAAGAAAAAAATAGTTTTCCATAAAATGTTCATAATCTCTAACCATTTTCAATTCTAAACAATTTTTCTTGTTGGGAAAGTTCTACTGCAATATGTGCCTTGTCTAATACAACCACTGGTAATTTATCCTTTAATTATAGAAATTACTAACTGAATATTTTTATTTTGTAAAAATTCTGCAACCTTAATTAATTGATTATCATGTATAAGTTCTTTCTTATCATTGAGCAAAAATGTAAACACGGAAGTTGTTCCTCATCAGCAAACAATAAATATGCCAAATCATCTTTTATCGCTTCTACTTTCTCCGCTGTCGAATATTTCCTGTCCTTCTGTTTTATGATACTGTTTCATGACCACATTCACAAGTAAATATATACTTCTATTATAGCTTATGCTCAATATCTTTGCATTGGACATATGGTCCACACCCCTTAAAAACGAGCAGGGAAAGGCTCGATTGTTGTACCGACGAATTGCAAATTTGAATATGGAGGATACAGCTTATATGGATATAGAAAATTTGCGTGATACAATTATCAAGACTGGAATATGTCGTTATGGTTTAAACCAATACAAGGTATTTCTCTGTACCAGCAACTTTTTCCTAGGAACATGTGATTATGAAGATGATGCCGATCTGCGTGACGACCAGGAGATCGACTGTTTTTGTATCTGGTTTGAAGATCTGACGACGACAAACCGCATCTGTGCCGGCGGGGGATATTATAAATCATTATGCGAAGCTGTCAATGCTGCCGAAAACAGTGGCGGATTTGTAAAATGGCTTGATTCAATCAAATAGGGACGTGCGATCGTGTGCAACCCTAACAAAAAAAGAACACCTCCACATTTGAAGATGTCCTTCAATATATAAAGCCTTACATTGAATCCAATGCCGTATACATGGTCATCATCGGTGCCATACATGCGGCTACCAGTCCGCCCACGACAACTGCGAGCACAACGATAATCATCGGCTCAAGCGCTGCCATCAGCGACTGTACTGCCATTTCCACTTCCTCATCATAATAATCTGCCAATTTATCCAGCATTTCCTCTGTGCTGCCCGATTCCTCACCGATGCGGAGCATATGATACACCATCGGCGGAAAAAGTCCACAGTCCTCCAGCGGACGAGACAGCGGCATACCGATAGACACCTGGTCAGCCGCATCTTTGAGTGCTTCTTTGAAATAGACATTCCCCATAACGCCGGACACGATTTCCGTCGCCTCCACGAGTGTCACGCCGGAACCTAACAGTGTGCCGAGTGTTCTTGCCATCTGCGCCGACGCCGACTTGACAGTCATATTCTTCAACATTGGAATCTTCAATGCCATCAAGCCAAAGAAATGCTTTCCGGCATTTGTCTTTGAGAAATAGACAATACCTACGGCGATGCCCACCACGACTGGTATGATAATATACCAGTAATTGATCAAGCCATTGCTCAGTGCCACGTAAAATTTTGTGATGGCAGGAAGCTCTGTTCCCAAGTCAACAAACATGGTCTCATAAGAAGGAATTACGACTACCAACATAACAATTGTTATCACAATCGCAATGATAAAAACCGCGATTGGATAAATCATCGCTTTCTTGACGAGCGCTTGCGTTCTGCTGGACTTCTCTAACTGTGTGGAAACACGCTCCATCGCGATATGTAATGTACCTGACGCCTCTCCTGCTGCCACCATATTGATCATCAAATCTGGAAATACCTTGGGATGGTCTCCCAATGCCTGCGCAAGCGTATCACCCTTCTCGATACCAACACGCACTTCATTGAGCGCATCCTTTAGCCGCTGGTTCTCTGTCTGTTCATACAACATGCGCAGTGTCTCCATAATGGTCACACCTGCCTTATTCATGCTGACAAACTGGCGGCACATGACACTCAAATCTCTCGCCGACGGATATCCGCCAATCTGAATATTGATATCCTGTGTCAAAATGCTTTGTCCTTTTACAGACACGATCGTCAGCCCTTGGCTCCTAAGTTTATATTTTACCTCTTCCTCACTGTTCGCCTCAATCGAACCCTTGGTTTCTTTTCCAAGCTTATCAATGGCTTCATACCCATATTTTGCCATATCTGTACCTTGCCCCTTTCAAACTTCGCTCTCAAAATATATTGTCAAAAATTATGAATCAAAGGATATTCTCACAACCTCTGCAAAAGACGTGGTGCCGTCAAGCACATACGCTGAACCACTCATCCGCAGTGTCCGCATCCCCTCCTCGATCGCCTTGTCTTTCAAAACATCTGCTCCCTCTCTCCGGCTGATGATCTTTTTGAGCGCAGGCGTCATCCGCATAATCTCATACACACCAATTCTTCCTTTAAAACCGGTATTTTCACATTTTGCACAGCCGCAAGGCTCATAGATGGTGACATCCTTCGTGACCTCTACGCCCATAAACTCTTTCTCTTGGTCTGTTGCCTGTTTTGGCTTCTTGCAGATAGGGCAGAGGCGTCTGACAAGACGCTGCGCGATAACACCGATCACGGAGTCTGCAATCAAGTATGACTCGATACCCATATCCTCCAGACGCGTGATCGAGCTTGCTGCCGAGTTCGTATGTAAGGTACTGACAACGAGATGTCCTGTGATGGACGCCTGTACCGCGATGGATGCTGTCTCTGTATCTCGTATCTCACCGATCATGATAATGTCAGGGTCCTGTCGCAAAATGGAGCGCAGTGCACTGGCAAATGTAAGTTCCGCCTTGGGATTTACCTGGACCTGGTTGATTCCATCCAGATTCGCCTCGACTGGGTCCTCGACAGTGATGATGTTGACATCATTCGTATTTAACTCGCTCAGTGCGGTGTATAGTGTTGTAGATTTACCACTACCCGTAGGTCCTGTTACCAACAAAATACCGTGGGGATTCCTGATAATATAGTCAAATTGTTCCATCTCATAGGGCTTGAAACCAAGCTGACTCTTCTCTCGTGTGAGTGCCATCTTGGCAGTGAGTCGCATAACCACCTTCTCGCCAAATACAGTAGGCAATATCGACACACGGATATCATACTCCACATGGTCTACCACCTGCGTGATCCGGCCGTCCTGCGGCTTACGCTTCTCGGAGATATCCATGCCGCCTATGATCTTGATACGCGCTATGATGGCAGGCAGAACAGATACATTATAACTTGCCTTTTTCTGGAGCACACCATCAATTCGATATCGCACCCGGATGTATTCTTCCATCGGTTCGATATGGATATCCGACGCGCGCTGGCGCACCGCCAGATCAATCATTTCTTTGACAAGCTTTACAATCGGGGAGCTGTTGATCTCCTCCTCCTCGTGGTTGTCCACCTCGACATCAAGTTTCTTCTCTTTTGCATACTGGTTGAGCGCGTGTTTGATCTCCTCCTGCCCGTGATATTTATCTATGGCAAGCATGATGCTGCGCGTCGTGGCAACCACTGGCTCCACCTGATAATTTGTGATGATCGAGACATCCTCCTGCGCATACGTATCGAGCGGATTCTCCATCGCCACACGCAGCACATTCTTATTGTGCTCACTGAACGCAAACGGTATCATCGTATATTTCTTGAGAATATTTACAGGAACTAACCGCGTAACGGACTTGTCAATGTTAATATTCTGCAAATCGACAATCTCGATGTTTAACTGTTTGCTCAGCGCCGCCGCGATATCATCCTCCGTGATAATACCGTCATCAACTAGGATTTCTCCTAGCTTTTTATTCCGCTCCTTCTGTTTTCTCAGCGCATTTTCGAGCTGAGCCTGAGTGATATTGCCGGTTTCTACCAGTAAATCACCTAATCGTATCTTTTTTCTGTTAAAATCCATGGCATTTCACGTCCTTTATCTTTTTTATACGAACCTTCATGTCGCTGCTTTGCTGCGACTCAAATCCAAATGAGAAATGCCGTATTTCAAGCATTTCCCGGTGTGAGACTTCGTACTTCTCCACGAAACTGCCTTGGCTGCGAGTGAAAACTGCCACCGGCAGTTAGAAGTACTTCTCACACTAGTATACCTAGTTGCATGTTGAATTGCAATTATTTTGCTGATAAAACGCCTTGTACCAGCAGGCGAAATTCCGCAGTCCGACCCTCAAATCAGTGGATGGTTTAAAACCAAAGTCGCGCTCTAGCTCGCTGACATCCGCATATGTCACCTCCACATCCCCCGGCTGCATGCCCACAAGCTCCTTGTGGGCCTCGAAGTCATACCCCTCCGGCAGCACCTTTGCCCGCTTTAATTCCTCCTGCAAGATCTCCACGAAATCAAGCAGATTCTCAGGCTGATTGTTGCCGATATTGTAAATCTTGTATCTCACGTCATCCGCATTCGCAAGCGGCGCGCACTGCATGACAGACTGCACGCCGATGACAATATCATCAATGTACGTGAAATCACGCTTACAGTTTCCATAATTGAAAATTTTGATCTTCTCATTTTTGACAAGCTTGTTTGTAAAGCCAAAATATGCCATATCTGGGCGCCCTGCCGGACCGTACACCGTAAAAAACCGAAGTCCTGTAGACGGGATTTTGTAGAGCTTTGCATAGGCATGTGCCAGCAGTTCATTCGACTTTTTGGTGGCGGCATAAAGTGATACGGGATTGTCAACCTTGTCCTCTGTCGCATATGGAATTTTTTTGTTGCTGCCGTACACTGACGACGAGCTTGCATAAACCAGATGTTCCACGCCGCCTGCACCATGATCATAACTGTGACGGCAGGCTTCAAGGAGATTGTAGAAACCGATCATATTGGATTCAATATAGGCATCTGGATTTTCTATACTGTAGCGAACACCTGCTTGCGCCGCCAAATTCACCACAATCTGCGGTCTGTACCTTGCAAACAGTTCATCCACCTGTTTTTTATCCGCGATACTGCCCTTGACAAATGTAAATTTCCCTGTCACAGATGATTCCAGCTCCTCAATCTGACTGAGCCGAAACTCTTTGAGCGATACATCATAATAATCATTCATGCTGTCAATGCCGATAATCTGTACATTGTCTACACTTTTGAGAAGCGCCAGTATCAGATTTCCACCGATAAATCCGGCGGCTCCTGTCACAAGTATCGTCTTATTGTCAAGCTTTATATTTTTTTCAAGCATGTTCATTCTCCTTTTTGGCAAATATCAGCGAGGCAAACAGCGCATTGATATCATCAGGCTCCTCCCCGACCCACTCTTCGCTAAATCTATTGGCGGCATCATGCATTCCAATCCGCTCCATGGCATTGACGACACGCATCCGAATCTGCACTGGGGACTGCTTCGCCCACTGAAATGCCTCCAGCAGCCGAATCCCGTCCTTATAAATTCTGTCATAGTCCCCCAGCACACTCAATTCCTTGAAATAATCATCCACCCATCCCTGAACGTTATATTTATACTCGGTCTTTTGATCAATCTCTGCCAGCTCCCCAAAACCACCAGGTATTTTTTCCTGTTCCTCCTCAATGATTTGCAGCAGCGTATCGTATGCGCCATACCAGCATTCATTGATAATGTTCCCATTATCCTGCGCCTTATAACATTTTGCTGTCATATCCTCAAATATATTCCATTTTTTGTTTTTTTCCATCTACTTCAATACCTTTCTCAATTCTTCGAGATCGCTCTCATAGTCTAGTATACCATTATTTGACTGTTCCCACAACAAAACATTTATATATTAGGAATCTTTCCCGTCCATCCCGCATAACATTATCACAAATGCACTAGAATGCGGTGGGTCCATATATGAAACATTATAATCATATTTTTAATATATTATATCTCCTATGTATGTTTCTGACTGTGACGGCTATCGCAAGACCGCTTTACTATCAACATGCCATTCCAGCGATCGCTTCCACTGCCCAGACTCCTGTCGATATCAAACGCGCCGCTCTCACCTTCGACGACGGACCACACCCTGTGTACACAGCACAGCTTCTTGACGAGCTCAAAAAACGCAATGTGAAAGCTACCTTCTTCGTCACGGGCGAGCACGCGGAACTCCATCCCGATATCATCAAAAGAATGCATGAGGAAGGGCATCTCATTGGCAACCACACCTACAGCCACATACAGCTTACCTCCGCAAACAGCAGTCAGTTCAAGGAAGAACTGATACAGACCAATGAAATCCTGCACGACATCACCGGCGCCGAAGTACAATATGTGCGCCCGCCCTATGGCTCTTGGGATAAAAAGTTCGAGACAGACCTGAATATGTTTCCTGTCCTATGGAATGTCGATCCCCTCGACTGGTGCACTGCAAACGCAGACCGGGTGGCAAACGCTATTCTCAACAAAATCTCTGACAATGACATTATACTGCTGCACGATTACTATGATACTTCTGTAGAGGCCGCCATTCTGGTGGTTGATGCGCTGACACAGCAGGGATACGAATTTGTCACTGTAGACAAAATATTATTTGATTAAAACGCCGTTCTAAAATAGTATTTGATTTCAGTCCAAAAGTATGCCATTATTATAAGAGCTTTGATCAACAGATCGACTGAAACACATAACTGAACGGAGAACTTTTACCATGCAAAAGAATCTGCATAAAAATCTACGCATAAAGATACCATTCCTTGTTCTGCTGCTCATACTCTGCGCCCTTGCAGGCATCCTTCTGGGAAGTGTCCCGCTCTCTCCAAAGAATGTCCTGCGTTGTCTGGCTGGACTAGACAAGGATTCAACCACCTATATCCTGGTAAACACGGTCCGCCTTCCGCGTGTCTTTGGCGCATGTCTGGCTGGCATGGGACTTGCCACTGCCGGCGTCATCCTGCAAAGTGTCATGAATAACTCGCTTGCAAGTCCAAACACAATCGGTGTCAATTCCGGCGCCGGATTTGCGGTGATGCTCACATTGATGTGCAGCGGCAGCACTTCCGCGATGCGGCTTCCAGCTGCTGCCTTTGCCGGTGCGCTGTTCACCACACTCACCATCTTTGGACTGGCATACATGGCTGACAGCTCACGCACCACCATCATTCTCGCCGGTATCACGGTGTCAAGCTTCCTCAATGCAGGCATCAACACGATCAAGCTCCTTGACACAGATATCACCGTAAATCTTACTACCTTTATGATCGGCTCTCTGTCAGGACTGACTTTCGACAGCTTAAGGTTCCCGGCTGCTGCCATCATTGCCGCATTGTTTCTGTCCTTTCTCGCCGCCCAATCCATCAACGTGCTCAACCTCGGTGATGATATCGCACGATCACTGGGATTGAATGTCACTCTTGTCCGGCTGGTTTTGTTAATTCTGTCGAGCATTTTGTCCGGCTGTGTGGTGAGCTACGCGGGACTTTTAAGCTTTGTAGGGCTGATCGTCCCCCATATCTGCCGCCGATTGTTTGGCAATGACGCACGCTGCCTGCTGCCCTGTTCCGCCCTGCTTGGCGCCAGCTTTGTCCTCATCTGCGATATATTAGGGCGTATACTGTTTGCTCCCTTTGAACTGCCCGCTGGTGTTCTGATGTCGTTTGTCGGCGGACCATTTTTCCTCTATCTGTTATTTACCAAAAAAGGAGGTCGCAGAGTCAATGCTTGAATTTCGCCAAGTAGATGTCCGTTGCAGCTTTGTTCCAATCTTAAATGATATTTCGGTATCCTTTCAAAAAGGAAAAATCACAACCGTCATCGGTCCAAACGGCTGCGGCAAAACGACACTCCTCCAATGCCTCAATGGTTCCTCCAAGGTCACGTCGGGCAGCATCCTGTTAGACGGCGCAGACTATCTTGCCATGTCCTTCAAAGAGCGTGCGCGCAAGCTCTCTTTTTTGCCGCAGGTGCGCACCATCATCCCAGCGCTTCCCGTAAAGACACTGGTGGAGCACGGACGGTTTCCGCATCTGGGCTTTGCACGCAGAAAGTCAAAAAAAGATAACGAGATTGTTGCGAATGCCCTGGATTTTGCACAGATTACTCCCTATGCCGCACAGTATGCGGACACGCTCTCCGGCGGCATCCGCCAGCGCGCCTTTTTTGCGATGACACTCGCACAGGACTGCGACTACATAGTCCTCGATGAGCCCACGACTTACCTCGATCTGAGCGGACAGCGCGCCTTTATGGAGATGCTCCTGCAACTAAAAGCACAGGGAAAAACTGTAATCCTCGTCCTTCATGACATTGGACAGGCTCTCGAGATTTCTGACATGCTTGTCATTATGCAGGACAGAAAAATAGCTGCCGCAGCCACGCCAAAGGAATGCCTGCGACAGCACATTATTGAGGAAGTCTTTGATGTCCGTCTCAAAGTATTTTCAGATGAGAAGCGAAGCTACTATTTCTTTTATTAAAGCGTTCTACTCTGCTGTCTCCTCACCATACAGAATATCTGCAAGCTTTTGATAGGCCTCTCCCCACCTCGCGTTTGGCTTAAGGTTATACAGTTCCTTTTCAAGAACAAAATACCTTCCCTCCTTTACGGCAGTCAGCTTGTTCCATGCCGGATTGCTCAGCAGTGTATTCTCAATATTCTGCTGTATGGCTGATGCATCCTTTCCCTGCGTTGTCACGAATACATAATCGGGATCGGCGGCTATGATCGCCTCCATGCTCAAATCATCGAGCAGGCTGTCATCATCATCCGCAATGTTGATGCAGCCAAGCTCTGCAAGCATCTCTCCGCCGACATTGCCATAGCTGCCCTTTGCCCTGACACTCGATGCACTTGCTCTCAGGAAGACAATCCGAGGTGCCCTCTCTCCCTTAAGGGTCCTCTGATTCACACGCTCACGCGCTGTCTCAACCTGCTTCTTCACTTCTGTTCCATACTGTTCATACAGATCCTTTCTTCCTGTGATATCTGTGCAGATTTCCAGCATGTTCATATACTCATTAAAATTCGATACAGAAAAATATGCTGTCGTAATACCGGCATTCTCCAGAATTTTCTCAAGATCCATATCCGCATCTGTATTAGCGCTGGCAATCACAAAATCAGGTTTTGCAGCAATAATTTTTTCGATATCCGGCTCAAGATGAGAGCCGACATTGACCACATTCGTTGCAAGTCCAAGATCAAAACTCGTCCACGAATCATTGGCAGCGCCCACCACGTCACCGCCCGCAAGCATCCATATGTCCGTGAAGCTGCCAATCAAAGTGATCACGCGGTCATGGCTTTCCACACAGACAGTCCTGCCGATATCATCTGTGAAGGTTATACCAGAAGTCTCCTTTTGCAAAGCCTCCTCTTCCTCCTGTCTGCGTGCTTCCTTCTCTAGCTTCTCCTCTAATATCGTACTCCTTGACGCACCTTCGCTGTGCTCCTCCTCTATGGCAGCTATCGAGCTTTCCGACACTGCCGCGGTCTGCGTTTCCCTGTCAGCACACCCTTGCAGCATCCAAACTGCCATCAGCAAGGGAAGTATGCATTTTTTCATTGTCTTAGCCTCCTGTTGATATTATACAAACTGATTTTTCTGCCTGTCGTAATGATACTCAATTTGTTCTAGTTTGTCTACGATTTTTTGCAGCTCCTCCCCTGTATCCTCACAGAACGCTTCAAGGCTTGGATAAAAGTCCCTCAGCTTCAGATTGATGTAGCTTAAAAGCATCACAGGATCATTTGGTATCATATCACACACTCCTCTCTACAAGACTATCGCTGTTTTTTATCTGTTCGGCGCTCAGGCTTATGATGATCAGCTCCACGCTGAGCATATCTGGCATACGTCCTGTCTTGACAGCCTCCTCCGCCTCCACGCAGGCTCTCAGCGCAGTTTCAAGCTGATACAGTTTAAACTGTGCCGACTGTGGGATGTATTTCTTTTTTAAATAGTAGGGATTTAACCCTGTCTGTTTCGCAATGTCGCTCTCATGATATCCTTTGGTCTTCATTTCTTTGACCTGCAAAAGCATATGAAACTGCCTTGCAACCAATGCCAGTATTTTCATGGGGGCTTCTTTTAATGCCAGCAGATTATAGTAAAGCTTCAACGCCTGCTTTTGCTTTTTCTGTGCGACTGCCTCCACCATATCAAAAATCTGATTCTGTATCTGCACGATGCACAGCTCCTCCACATCTGCGGCAGTAATTCCCTCATCATAGTATTTGTAGCAGACAAGCTTCTCTACTTCGCGCCGGATATTTTCCATATTTGTACCCGTCTTATCGAGCAGCAGATTCAGTGCATCTGGTGTGATCAATTTGTTTTCCTTTTTCAACAGCCCCATCACCCACTTCTTAAGCGTCGCCTCGTCCTGCATTTCACAGAGCGCTGCGTAACCATTTGCAGTGACCGCCTTATAAAGCTTGCTCCGCTTGTCTGTCTCCTCCTCCACAAAGATCAGATATGTCGTATCTGGAATTGCCTTGACAAGCGCAAGGATCTGGTCATTTCCGCTTTTCAGCCATCCGCTGTTCTCGATGATAATCACCCGGCGGTCCGCAAAGAACGGCATGGTGCCTGCCAGATCTATAACCTCCCCGGCGTTGATGTCCTTGCCGGAATACACACTACAGTTCATGGTATCCTCCGCTGGGACCAATGCTGCTCTCAGATTATCGCGGTACTGCCTGCGCAGATATGCCTCCTCCCCATAGAGGAGATAGAGATGGCTGAACTCTCCGTTCTTAATGTCTTGTGCTATCCTTTTCATATTATGTCTGACTCCTCATTTCTGTTCCTTTATTTTTTCAGATAGGTTTCTATCCCATACGTTCCATTCTTTATATTGATTGTGATGGCTCCTGTGTCCTTTGTCATCCATAGATCACTCCCTGTCTGCTCTAGCCGTTCAACTGTCTCGACATGCGGATGCCCATAGCGGTTGTTCTCACCGCAGGAGATGACCGCTGTCTTTGGCTGAATCTGTGAGAGCAGCCGCTCTGTATTCGAATATTTCGAACCATGGTGCGCGGCTTTATAGATGTCAATGCCTGTATATCCACGCTGATTCAAAAGCCTTTCTGACACTGCCTGCTCTCCGTCCGGCTCAACATCTCCTGTCAGAAGCGCGATGACATCTCCAGCATCAAGCTTCATCACCAGAGAAGATGCATTGCGCGAATCTGTCCTGTAATCCGCTCCCGGATGAAGCACTTCAAAGCGCAGACCGCACGCCTCTATGCTGTCACCAGCTTTCAGACGATAGATCGGTATCTCTCTGCGCACACACAATGCTTTTAGCTTTTCATACGTCTCATCTTCTGGGAGCGCGTTTGAAATGCACAATCGCTTAATATGAATATCCACTTCATGACTGCCGCCCTCAATCAGTTCCATAACACCTGATATATGATCGCTGTCCAGATGCGTCAAAAAGACTGCATCCAATGTTGAAACACCATGATACTTCAGAAACGGCACGATCGTATAGGTCCCTAGCCCGCTCTGCGATGTGCTGCCACCATCCACCAGAAACTGTTCTCCCCTAGCACTCTCAATCCAAATACAATCCCCCTGCCCTACATCCAAAAAGGTCATGGACACACCGTCCGCTGGCATATCACTGATCAGAAGAACCGCTGAGAGCACTGTCACAAGCTTTACCAGCACAGGCAGTCCAATCATCATCCCCCGCCGTTCACACACCGTCCCCTTTGATAAAAATGTCCCATATCTGTGTGTGGTATACAGAAATAGAACAACCGCACCAAATACATAAATTCTCCACGAATCTGGTCTCCCGACAATCCAGTTAGCAAAGGGAAGTCTGAGTGATATCGCGCTGAGCCCCTCGAATGCTGCGATCAAAAGCCGGCACACCCCGCCTGACAGCTCTGCCAGTCCAAAGCCAAGAGCTGAGGGCAGGCTGCCAACACCGAGGCATATGAGCCCCGCTGCCATCAGTACAGTCATCGCAGGAATGATCACTAGATTCAGCAAAAATGAATACACTGGAAACTCATAATAGACGCACAGCATAATCGGAAAATGTACCAGAAAAATGCTTAAGCTTGCGCATAACGGTTCAAAAACTTTCAGCCGCGCAGGTTTTATGATATCCGACAGGCAGCCAATCCCAAGGACTGCGCCAAAGGAAAGCTGAAATCCCGAATAATACAGATATCGTGGCTCGTCCATCAAGATCAGTACGGCAGCGAGCGCCAGCGCAGTCAGCATGTCATACGTCCGCCGCAGCATCTGCGCCGTCAGTTGTATACCAAACATAAACACAGCACGATAAGCGGAACTGCTCATACCGACCATATCACCATAGACCACCATCACGCCGACTGACACCGCTGCGCACAACGGCTGTGGCAGACAGATCTTTCGCAATATCCGGTATAGTCCCATGCCAAGCATCGTGATATGAAGCCCTGAGATTGCAAAGATATGCGCAATGCCGCTCTTCTGAAAGAGCTGTTTACTCTCCGTGTCAAGCGCCGACTTGCTGCCAAGAAGAATTGCCTTCATAATCGAAGCGTCCTTCGGCGCAAGCGCTTTGTCAAAAATCTTCTCAAAGTGACGCCTTAGCTGATATAATGTCTCATGATAAATCGAATACCGACTGTCCTGTGCAACCACTTCTGCCTTGTAAAGCCGGAATACAACACCCAAGATCTGATAGTATCCTTGCGCATCAAATTCCCCCGGATTTCGCGCCACATCAAAGCAGGATACCTTTCCAGCCACAGCAATCACGCTCCCCGCCTTTGGCACGACACAGTGCGCGCCCTGCTCGATATAGCACAAAACCTTACCATCGATCTGCTTGTCTTTGCCCGATATGCTGACGTTGTCCAACTGCATCACCAAAGTATCCTTTTGATACGTCTTTTGTACGACTTCTCCCTGTATAGTCACTCTGCTGGCATCCTCAACACATTGTGCGGGGACAGACATCGGATTCAGCTTTAGATAAAAGAACACAACCACCACAAATGCCGCGCAGACGCAGCACAGTGGTCTCCTCATTTCGTATAACCTTTCCTGTTAATTGATAAGTGAAAGATTTCTCTCAAAGATGGTGGACGCCTCATACTTGTCCCGAAATTTGCCATCCTTATTTCCATCTATTGAAATCTGCACTTTATTGATATTGCTCAGCTCCACAAGGGAATTGACAATGGAATAGATCGTCACGTCCGTCGTCACATTATTTACAGCCGTGAGCATGGCACTGTCAAATGTCAGATAGCACACACCATCCTTGACTGTAATGTTGACCAGCTTTGTGTCAGGACTGATTGTCGGATATGTCTCATCGCTCGCAGGACCGCTGATTAACTGCTCCACGACTAATTTTTCCATCGGCACATTTGACACATCAGCATTGTGCGTCAGCTCTCTGTTCACTGCGACCAGCCCGTCACCTGTCTCATTGGCAAAATACAGCCGAAGCGTCACCTTGCTCTCAACCTTCTCCACCTGCGTACCAGCATTGTTCACAAACATGTCCGCGGTCATCGCGCCAATCGCATTCCCGGCCAAATCGGTCAAAGATTCGCCATTGACTGTGAGCATCACATAATTTACATCTGGTATATTCGTCAGGCTCCTGACCAGTGCAGCCCTCGTCAACACCTCCGTCGTCCCCGAGAGCTCCTTGTATTTCTCGCCGAGGGACACAATGACCTGCTCCCCATCATAGGAGTAGGTAATAATATTAATTCCGCTTGTGAGTGTCGCCTTCAATTCCTTGTTATCGGGCACCGAACACAACAGTGTCAGAACTTCCACGATCATGTCCTTCGTGTCTGTGCTTTCAAGATAGTGTGTCTCTGTCACAAGCTTTGTCTCTTTTTTATTCAGATAAGAGATATCTATCGCCGTCCCCTTCTGTTCTGCCCGGCTGCACCCGGTCATGCAAAGCATCGAAAAAAACAACAGCCCAAGCAAATACAGGAACCTATGATATCTCCCCAAAGGCTTTAAAACCATATAACCGCCTTTCCAATGATTGATTTTATTCAACGCTACTGTGCGATATAGGTGAGTGGTATCTTGACGCGGAACACAGTCCCTACCCCTTCCTCACTGCTCACTGTGATCGCTCCCCTGTGTCGAAGGATCGCGCTTTTCGTGATGGCAAGTCCTAATCCCGTTCCTCCGATTTCCTTCGAATGAGACTTATCCACCCTGTAAAAGCGCTCATAAATGTGCTCGATCGACTCCTGTGGTATCCCGACGCCCGAGTCGGACACCTCAACAGTAAAATACTGATGATCCGCATCGAGTATCACCTTTACCCAGCCGCCCTTCATATTATATTTGATCGCATTCTCGACCAGATTGGACAATGCCAGTGTGAGCTTGACCTCATCGACCTCCGCGATCACTGGTCTGCGGCTCTCAAAGATAAGTTTGACCTCCGCCCTCGACGCGATGGGACCTAACCGCTTTAGCAGCAGCTCCAGCACTTCATTGATATCAACTGTTTCGACATTGATATCCGCAGACGTCCGCGTCATCTTTACCAGAGAAAGCAGATCTGTAATAATCTTGTTTTCCCTGTCAATCTCCTCCGCGATGTCTGTCATAAACTCTCGGTAAAGCTCCGCGGGCACATCCTCCTGCGTAATCAGTGAATCCGCCAACACCTTCATGGAGGCGAGCGGTGTCTTTAACTCATGGGACACATTGGACACAAATTCCTGTCTGGAATCATCCAGCACCTTCATTCTGCCCATCATCTGATTAAAGGCATCCCCAATATTCTCTGTCTCGATATAGTCTGTGACATGGATTGCCTCATCCGTAAAACCATTTTTCACATCATTGATCGCATCTGTAATCTTCTCAAAGGGTTTGAGCATCTTGCGGCTCAAAAGAAGCGCAATGCCAAAGATCACCACCATCGCGAGCAGCTCCAACAAGAACGCCCGACTCTGAATATACTCGTACCCATTGCGGATACTGTCCGTCGATACGCTGGTCAGCATCGCTCCAAGCACATGTGTCTTCCCCTCAAACTTCTCCTCGATCGGTACGACAATCTCGATGTATCCAGCCTCCTTTAGACTGTTTGATGCACCCTCACCCTTTAGACACTTGATGATCGCCTCCGAAATAATAATTTTTCCCTCGCTGACGGCATAGGTATCTTTGATGATATTGAGGGCACTATTGACGATCAATACTCTGCCATCATAGAGATTAGACAACTGTGAAAGCTCTGCATTGACCACCTCACTGCTGCTGTCAAGCATGTAATTGTATGTAATTAAATGGTCCGCGATAATTTTTACCTGCGTCTGTACTTCATTGGTTCGCGTCTCGATCGTATTGTCTAAATAGCGCTCGAGGATTCCAAAATGCAGCACGATGCACGGCACAATTCCCGCCGCCATTATAATACAGAACATTCTTGTCTTTAGACTTCTAAAGCTTGTAAAAACTTTTCCCTTTTTCATCTTTTCCCAAAGCTTTCCCACGTTATTCTCCTATTTATAATAGTATCCTACGCCCCATTTGGTGTGTACGTACTTAGGCTCACTTGGGTTTGGCTCAATCTTTTCGCGAAGTCGCCGGATGTGCACATCCACTGTTCGAACATCGCCGGGATAATCCTCTCCCCACACCAATTTAAGCAGATTGTCCCTGCCATAGACCTTGTTGGGATTGAGCACCAGCAGCTCCAGCACATCAAACTCCTTCGCCGTGAGATTGACTTCCTTTCCATTCACATGCAGACGCCTGCCCTCACAGTCAAGCCTTAAGTCCCCCGTCTCGATAATCTGTGTCTTTTTATCCACAGCCTCCTTGGTCTTTGCGCCAGTCCTTCGTATGATCGCCTTGATTCTGGCTTTTACTTCAAGAATGTTAAACGGTTTGGTAATATAATCATCTGCCCCGTACTCGAGGCCGAGTATCTTGTCCATGTCCTCTCCCTTTGCCGTGAGCATGATGACAGGCACATCTGAAAATTCTCGAATCTGCTGGCAGACCTCCAGCCCGGTCAGCTTTGGCAGCATGATATCCAGCAGAATTAGATCATATTTCTTACTCTTTGCCATCTCAAGCGCTTCTTCCCCGTCATAGGCGCACTCGACCTCCATATCATCCTGTTCCAGACTAAAACGAAGTCCCTTCACAATCAGCTTTTCATCATCCACTACCAAAACCTTTTTTCCCATTACTTTAGAATCTCCCATTATATTAAATTGTTATTTTGTCCTTTATCTTCGAAAAAAGCCCATCCTTGATGCCGTCAACGTTCTTGATGTCCTCAATGCTGCCAAATCTGCCGTTTTGCTCCCTGTAGTCAATGATCGCCTGCGCTCTGCTCGCACCAATACCTGACACAGATGTCAGTTCTTCCGCCGTGGCGGTATTGATATTCACTAGACCTGACCTCTGAGAACTCTCCGACGAGGCATTCGCCTCCGCTGGATACTGATAGGCGCCCATCTCCCTGAGCGCTGCCGCCTCGTCGAGCGTGAGAATCCTAACCTGCTCTCCGTCCACGATCTGCCTTGCCATATTGAGACAGTTCTCGTCAGCATCCCCCGTCAATCCGCCGGCAAGCTCCACCGCCTCATACAGACGACTGCCCTCCCACAGACTGTACACACCCGGCAGCGCCACCGCACCGCAAAGATAGATGTACACCTGCTGCGGTGCGCTTTCAATCTCTGCGTCTATTTCTGACACCTGTGTCATATTTTCATCCACAGTGCTCTCCTGTACGCCAAGTTCAAGTGTCACCTCATCCCGCGCCGATGCGCAGCCGCACAGCAATACTGGCTCAAACAACGCAAAAATAAAAACACAAACGGCACATAGATACTTTTTACTTTTTTTATTCTGATAATTTTTCATCATGGATATCACACATTCCCTTTCAGGACCCCTCTATGCATATCCACTACTCATTCTATGCTAAATCGAAGCTTATTACAAGTGCTAATTTTTACATTTCAAACTTTTCGTACATAACAGACATTTCGATATCTGCTTCCTCTGTTCCAGCCTCACATAAAAACTGCTGCACAAATCTATTTTACCTGTCTGCCATATATGCAAACGCCCTGTCTGCGCACTGTTGATTTGGCGCATACAGCCGGATTGCCGCACGCAGTGCAATCGCCGTCGTCCACGCTGGGACATCGTCCACAGATTCGCCGCCGCTGTGCTCCTCGATCGTCTGGACATACACTGCCTTTGCCGACTGACTCTGTGCCTCCCGTGCTGTCTCCACGGCGCGCACCGCATTTGATGCAGCACTGTTCAGCCCTCTGAAATATTGTATGATCTCGCTGTATGCATTGATGTGTGTCAGAAAACAGTGTCCATATGTCGCAAGTTCCAGATTCGCCGTCGATACCGCTTGCAGGCAGAGCTTGCACTCCCCGTTAATGTCAGACGCCTCCATCAAAATGTCTGGTCTCTGTTTTAAAACTGCCTCAAAATATGCTTTCGCACCAACGGCGTCTCTCTTTTCAAAAAAGTCTGCCATTCTTGCTGTGACCTCACTGGTCTCCTTCTTCTCCCCGATGATTGCCACTCTGCATTCATATGCCCTGTACTGATTTGCCGTCACCCATACATACAGCAGAAACTCCGAGATAAATCCAAACACCCGCTTGTGATACTCGTCCTCAAACGTGAGGTCAATGCGCTTTTGCAGCTCAAAAAATATGGTAAAAAGCCAGTCACAGTACGCGTCAAAAAGTGCCTTTTTTGCCACCATAATATTGCCAAAGTACGTCTTGTTCTGATGGACTAAACTGACAAATGTGTCATAATATTCAGGATAAAGCGCTTCGATAATACGCCCTGTCTCATCGAGCGTCTCCACCTTGTGATGTGCGCCAAAACCATTTCTGTAAGAACCAGGAAGCTCTAGCTGCTTTGTCGTCACAATATCGTACTCCTCTAAAATCCGCTCGTACTCTGCCTCTGTAAAAGCATACCCTTCCTCGCTCGTGAGAAAACGGCGATAATGGCAAATACCCACGCAGTCTGCATCGGTGTAATTTTTCCAAACCCAGTAGACCCCGGAAAGCTCTGCGTAATAGCAATTCAAATCAGATATATTGTCCCCCGTGTCATCCCCCGCATATCCAAAATCCTCTTTGGCATATTTATGCCCGACATGAAGCGGTATATACATAGAATCCTTTGGCACCTCAAACGGTTTATGCGTCATAGCAAAAATTTTCACTGACATTGTTTTCTTTTCTCCTTTTTCTCAAAATGTCTATCATCTGCACTCTCTGCGTCTTTTATGACTTGTGTCGTCATATTTTATTATATAGGTGCAGGCGAATTTGCACAACATTTTATATCAAAACTTTACAGGGCTTATGGAGTTCACTTCTTCAATCATGCCCTGAGAACAGGAGACGCCATGGATTTTATCAACAAAGTCGGTTCCACAATCGCCAAAAAAGCAAAAGAAGCTGCTGGAATTTCCAGTCTGAACAGCCAGATCAGCGCACAGGAAGAAATCATCGACAAACTCTGTCTCGAAATCGGAAAGACCGTCTACGAGAAACGAAATGCCTTCCCAGACTCCGAGCTGGCGGAAAAATATACTGCGGTATCCAACGCATATGCCGAGATCGCACGCTTAAAATCAGAAATTATCTCCGTAAAGGGCGCAAAGCAGTGCCCAAGCTGCGGTATTGAGGTCGCGCTGACCTCGTCCTTCTGTCCTAACTGCGGGACTGCTGTGCCAACGCCGGAGCCAGCACCTTATGTAGAGAATATCGAGATTCCGCCGGATAGCATCATTTATTATCCACGAGAGGACCACGAGAAAAATACGCGCGAGTAGCTTTTGCTGACATGTTTCCTTTGGATGCCCGTGTGCAATCGAGTAGGAGAATGTCCTTCTCCACTACTCCCGCGCCGGGCTCCCGTCAGCTTCTGCTGACATGTTTCCTTGGGATGCCCGTGTGCAATCGAGTAGGGGAATGTCCTTTTCCACTACTCATGCGCCGGGCATCCGTCAGCTTCTGCTGACATGTTTCCTTGGGGTGCCCGCGTGCATAAAAAAGACAGCCCCGCCATCTCGCGCTCAGGACTGTCCTTTTCATTGATATTGATTACGCTCTTAAAAATGCCCTATATCCCCGCACGGCTTCGTACACATCCGTCTTGCTGACCACCTCATACGGCGCGTGCATATTCAGCACCGACACGCCGCTGTCAATCACGTTCATGCCATACTCTGCCATGAGGTGTGCGATCGTTCCGCCGCCGCCTGCATCCACTTTCCCAAGCTCTGAAAACTGATACATCACATCGGCGTCCTCCATAATCCTTCTGATCTGTGCAACAAACTCAGCAGTTGCCTCACTCGAGCCACGCTTTCCGCGAGAACCAGTATATTTGTTAAAGGCAAGTCCCTTCGCCAGAAATGCGGAATTTTTTTTCTCGTACACATCTGCATACAGCGGGTCAAAGCCTGCACTGACGTCCGAGGAGAGCATCTTCGAACTTGCCAGCGCACGGCGGACGAGAAGCTGTGAATCTCTCTCTGTCGCCGCGACAAGCTCAGCAATAGTATTCTCAAAAAATTGAGATGCCATGCCAGTCGCGCCTACATTGCCAATCTCCTCCTTGTCCACCAAGAGACAGCACAGTGTATGCTCTGTGATCTCGTCCGCCAAATCCAACATCGCAAAGACGGAGGTGAATGCACACACTCTGTCGTCATGGCCATACGCCAGTATCATACTCCTGTCGATGCCCAAATCGCGCGCTCTCCCTGCGGGAACAATCTCCAGATCTGCGGAGAGAAAATCCTCCTCCTCAATTCCATAGGTCTCTGAAAGAAGCCTGAGAATATTTGCCCGAACGGCTTCTTTTTCTTCTTTATCAAGCTCTTCACTCTGCTGTAACGGGCGGTTTCCAATCAGCAGATCGAGCTTCTCACCAGCAATGATCGCATCTGCCTTCTTCGCCATCTGCTCTCCTGCCAGATGAATCAGCAGGTCTGTGATGACAAATACCGGCTCATCGTCCTTTTCACCGATGCTGATTTTGACGAGGGTGCCGTCCTTTTTGGCGACAACGCCATGAAGCGCAAGCGGAATCGTTGTCCATTGATATTTCTTAATGCCGCCGTAATAGTGCGTGTCCAGATATGCAAATCCCTCCGCTTCATATAAGGGCTTCTGCTTTATGTCTATTCGCGGGGAATCAATATGTGCCCCAAGAATATTCATGCCTTCAGACACTGGTTTTATCCCCATCTGAAAAAGCACAATGCTCTTGTCCATCTGGACTGCATAGAGCTTATCGCCTGCCTTGGGCGTGCCGCCCTCTTTGATCACGCTGTGCAGTTCACGGTAGCCCTTTTGCTGCGCCATCTCAATGACCTGCGCCACGCATTCGCGCTCTGTCTTGCCGTTATCGAGACATTGTTTATAGCGGTCGCAGACCTCTTGAACTTTTGTCACGTCCTCCTCGGTATATTTGAGCCAGAGATTATCTATTTTCATTCATTTTGCTTCCTTCCTGATATCATTATTTCAATATTAATATGTAAATTTATGCGCCTGCTCTGCCAGTTCTGCCGCCAATGCAGACAAGCTTTGTGTCATGCCCGCGATATTGGAAATAAACTGGTCTTGTGTCTCCACTGCGGCGAGCACCTCCTCGCTGCCTGCCGCATTCTCCTCAGATGCTGCGGATATTCCTTCTATCATCTCCACGATAATCTGCTTGCTGTCAGTCATATTGGTGCTGGACTCATAGAGCATCTTAACACTGGACTGTACACTCTCAAGACACTGCTCGATCTGTACAAAATTCTCTTTCGTCTCCCCGACACTGCCCTCCTGCTCTTGGAAGATCTGCTCCATGCTCTCCATATTTCTAGTTGCATCTGCGGTCTTTTCAAGCAGCTCTTGAATAATCGCGCCAATTTCGTTCGTCAGACTGTTCGTCTCCTCCGCAAGTCCCCGAATCTCCTCCGCCACGACCGCAAAGCCTTTCCCCGCATCGCCTGCCCGTGCCGCCTCAATCGCCGCATTCAGAGATAGCAGGTTGGTCTGGTCTGCAATATCATTAATCTTCTGGCTTGTCGATTCTATCTTTTGTGCCTGCTCGTTATTCTGCTGCATCGCCTCGCGCACGACAGCGATGCTCTCGCGGCTTTTGGCTGTCTTGTCCATCAAATCCCTGATGGCCGTAAGTCCATTGTTCTTCACACGGTCCATCTCGTCCGCATTGCTTCTTAAATTCTCTGTGTCTGTGATATTCTGCACGATCAATCCGTCCAGTTTTGCAACCTCATTTGCGCTGGTAGTCGCCTCACCTGCCTGCGACATCGCTGCATTACTGAGGTCATTCATCGTCGTGTTAATCTCATCTGACGAATGCTTGATCTGTGCAGTGTGGTCTGCCAGCGTCCCCGCATTTTCGGACAGCGCACTGGCAGTCTGATCAATCTGTTTCACAATATCACGCAGATTATCATACATCAAAATAATATTTCTGCTGATACTGCCAATCTCATCTGTCCTTGTCCTCATCACGCGGATACCTGCCATGTCCCCCTCTGTCAAATCATAGCGCGCAATCCTGTGAATCTCCGCGACCGTTCTCTTGAGCGGTCTCACAAGTAAAAATTCCATGAATACCGCCAGTATCATCAAGGCGATAATCCCGACGGTCAGGCTCACTGCCGTCGCAACCTTGACGGTTCCCATGATCTGTGTCCTCGCCTCTGCCATGGTAATCCCGGAAACCTTTACGACTTCCTTTTCCATCATTTTGCATGCGATGACATTGTTGATGGAAAATGCAATTGCAAGAACGATAAACATTAAAGCACTGATGGTAACAATAATGGAAACTTTCCTGTATTTTTTGTTTTCCATAAGTATGATTCCCCCTATTACAAATTAGTGTAATATAAGTATAGATTATTTTACCATCAATTTCAAGCTATTTTCTGCTCAACGGGCATGCTCTGGAAGCTGCACCAGAATGATCGCAGCGAAGGCGAGCGCACAGCCCGCAAGCTCTCTTGCGGTGAGAACCTGATGCAGCAGCAGCCAGCCAGCCAGCACAGAAATGACGGACTCCAGACTTAGAATCAAGGAGGCCGCTGTGGGATTCATGCCCTTCTGGCCGATAATCTGAAACGTGTAGCCCACACCGCTCGAGAGCGCACCCGCATACAGAATTGGGAGCCATGCCGCAACAATCTCTGACAGGTGCGGCTTTTCAAACAAAAGCATCATGACTGCCCCGAGCACCGCATTGGTAAGCGTCTGCACACAGGAGAGCTTCACGCCGTCCACCAGCGGCGAGAAGTGATCCACGACCAAGATATGCATGGCAAATACAGCGGCACAGCCCAGCATATAGAGATCGCCTTTTTGCAGTTGAAAATCCCCTGTTGTGATGCACAGCAGGTAGAGTCCGAGCGACGCAAGCCCCACTGCTGCCCATACCTTTAGCCCAGTCTTTTTGTTCAGGAAGATCCCGAAAACCGGAACGAGCACAAGATACATCGCCGTGATAAAGCCCGCTTTCCCTACCGTCGTGTACTTCACGCCAAACTGCTGTAGCGTACTCGCGGCAAAAAGACATATGCCACAGCATATGCCGCCAATCACCAGCGCTTTTTTATTTTCCTTTTGACGCACTTGTTCCTGTACGCCCTTCTTTCTGCGGCTTCTGCCCATAATCGCTGCGCAGGGCACGAGAACTGCCAGCGCAACCACATTGCGCACTGCGACAAAGGTAAAAGGTCCCACATAGTCCATTCCCACGCTCTGCGCGACAAACGCCACGCCCCAGACCGCCGCAGCCATGAATAAGATCATGGACTGCCTAAATATAAATTTATTCATATTGTTTTATTTTTCTTTTTACACTGGAAACCATCATAACTTATCGTTTCTGACAGTGTTCACAGAAGTAAATTGTACCTCCCATATAATTTGTCTTGTGAAGCTCATAGCCGCATCGGGTGCATGGCTGGTTCAGGGAATTTTTGCTTAGCTATAGCGCGGATATGCCCCGTCATAGAACACAATCATGCTGTCCTCGGTGTTGATCTCAACCATTCCGCCCCTAAAGACCGCCCCGGTAATGGACTGTCCTTCGAGCGCTTCCCCGTACCTGTCCGCCTCGTTGTTAAAAAAAGCAAATTTGTGCGGTGTCTGCAAGATTTTTATGTGACTGATTATTTTTCCTGACAAATGTTTTTGAATCTGATTTGCAATCGTGTAGCTTTCTGGTAATTCCAGCATGATTTTCCTCCCTGTAATCTAAATGCACAAATACTTTCATCGCGCCAGCTCTTCATGATAGTTGCCTGTAATTTCTATTGTATTGTCGTCAGGGTCCTTCAGACAAAAATAATAATAGGGATTCCCTGCGTTGACACAACGGATTTTTGTCATGTTCGAGCCAATCCTGAGGGACTTTAGCCGCTCATATTCCGCCTGCAAGTCGTCTGTATTCAGGTTGATGACCACTTTGCCGCCATTGGCAGCCTCCGCAATGGATACCAGATCATCGTAGAGTGCGCAGCGCGCTCCTTCCGTCGAGACTTCGCCGGGATATGCCGCATCAAACCTGCCGTTCATGATGGCAAATGTCAGTCCATTGATATCAAAGACTGCAAAACGGGTCTTGTTCTGCGCGTGCACCTCCTTCTGAAATAATGCTCTGTAAAATGAAATACTTTTCTCAAAATCCTTTGCGATCAGATAAATGCTGCCGTATGTAATCATGGTATTCTTTCCTTTCCTAATTCATACAGCAATCATACCACAATAAATATGACAACAGTCTGTCATATTTGTAAATAAAAATCTTCTTTACTTGATGAATCACGAATACCATTTCGCCATTTGCTGAACGCGCCGTTTCATCTCCTGCCTGACCGCTTCTGGGGCGAGCACCTCCGCTGACGGACCAAAGCTCAAAAGTACGCCGTACCCCCAGTCATCCATGGTCAAATGAAAATGCACCATAAAGTTCCCGTCCGGCAGCACTTCGATTTCCTCCTCCTCAAACCGATCGTACACCCTGTACGCTTCCCTTTTGTCAATCCTTACATCAACTACCATCATATTCATATTAAGGTCCGTTTGTATCTCATGCCCCTGCGGCGCATCTTCCTGCGAGATGCACTCTGCTCTCGGCACAAAGGTTTCCTCTTGCACCAAGAGCCGTTTTATGCGGAAAAGCTTGAATAACCGCCAGTCCTCTCTCTCCCTGCAATATGCCTTGAGATACCACGTGTATTCCTTGAAAAGCAGCTTCACAGGCTCTACGGTGCGGCGGCGCATCTGCCCGTTCTTTCCATAATAGTCAAACTGCAACAGACGCCGTGCCAAGATTGCATTTTTGATGTTCTCATAGAGCTGTACCCTGCTCCCGCTCCAGTCTGACAAGTCAATTGCGAGCCAGTCAACGGGATCTGTCCGAAAAAATTCTCCGAGCTTTTGCAAGATGTTTTCCCCAGCCTCCGCCTTGGTTTCCCGAAGCGACACCAGCCCAGATAAAATCTCCTGCTGCTCGTCCTTTGTGAGCAGCATTTTGTTCAGCACAAACTGTTCTGTCAGACAGATTCCGCCGTTTTTTCCCTTCTTGGCATAAATCGGTATGCCTGCGGCACTGAGTGTGTCCATATCGCGGTAGATCGTGCGCACAGACACTTCGAAGCGCTCAGCAAGCTCTGCGGCGGTCACTGTTCCCTGCCGCATCAAAATATATATCATTCCCAATAAACGATTGATCATAATTTGTTACTTCTTTGTCCACTTTTCGATGACGCAGCTATGCGGGTTCTCCGCACGGTGCTTGTCATAGTTAATCCCAACCAGCAGTGCGGCGGCAAGGCCAATCTCATGCCGTTTTAATAATTCACCGTATTCTTCCAGCAGCTCATCAAGCACCTCCTGCTCTAAATATTCTGTTATTTCATGGTCTTTAGCCTCAATCAGAAACTGCTGCATATTCAAAAAAATAACATCATATTTGTTCAAATGCTCATTAAAATCTGCATCCTGCGCAATTTCTCGCCCTTCAAACAACGCTCTGGAATCACAGCCGCAACTGTAATATGCCGCCAGCATTTTCAGCGCCATTGATTTTCCAAACCGCCTTGGCCTGCTGACACAGATATATTTCTGCTGTGTGCTAAGCAGTGCATTTGTATTTGCAATCAGCCCCGTCTTATCCACATATATTTTCGAGTGAACCGCTTCCCGAAAGCCCTCATTATCTGGATTCAGATAGATCCCCATAGCGCATGTCTCCCTCCATGAAAAATGACATATGAAAATCATATCATAGATTGCAAAATAAAGCTATCACAAAAATATCCCGCACCAAAAGCTTGTCAAAGCAGTCTGCTGATTGAAACTTAGGAAAAACTGTGATACTATGATTACAGGAGATAAAAATATCCACCTCCATGAGAAAAAGCTTTATAAATCCAACAACAGAGAAAAATCAGGAGAAAACAGCGCTTATAAAAACTTACAAAAACAGGAGATCAACTGAATACATGGATACACAGGATAAGGAAAATACACGGAAAGAAAGTATACAAAAAGAAAGTACACAAAAAGAAAGTATACCCCAAAAACAGACACCCAAAAACCAGACCGACAATCCGCATGACAAAGGATACAAGAGAATATTTTCTATAAAGAAGCATTTTCTCCACTTCATTAAAAAGTACATTGCGCTTGACTGGATGATGGAGCTCGAAGAAAAGGATTTGGAACTGATTGACAAAGAATTTATTACAGACCAGTTTGATACCTATGAATCTGATTTGGTCTACAAAGTGTATACAAAGGAAGGCGTCGTATATTTGTTCTTTCTTCTTGAGCTGCAAAGTTACAATGATTTTACGATGCCCTTTCGGCTGCTAATCTATATGACAGCGATCTGGCTGGACCATTTTAAAAACTGTGATAAAAATGAACGCAGTAAGAAGGATTACAGGCTGCCAGCCATCATGCCCATCGTCCTGCATAACGGCGAGCGGAACTGGACTGCATCGTGCAGATTCAGACAAATGATTAATAATGCGGAGCTGTTTGGGAAATATGTTGTAGACTTCGAATATGCACTTGTATCTGTCAATACACTTACAGAATCAAAAATCAGCAGTTCCAATACACTGATTGACAACATCTTCCTTGCAGACAAGAAACGGACAAGGCAGGAATGGACAGACGGCATCGCAGAGCTGATGCAGCGGATCAGAGCAATGGATACAAATGACTTGAATGAATGGATTACATGGTTTTCCAATGTCATACGAAAACTGAACGAAGACGAACGGGGAGAATTGATAACGCAGTTAAAAGAAGGAGATGAAAAAGATATGTGCAGTTCGTTTGAAAGACTTTTAAATAAAGAAAAAGCAGAGGGCTGGAAAGATGGCAGAGCAGAGGGCTGGAAAGATGGCAGAGTAAAGGGTAAAGCGGAGGCTGTAATTGAGCTCCTTGAAGATCTTGGAGACCTTTCAGATTCACTCAAAGCCTGCATCATGGAACAGACGGATTTAGAATTATTGAAAACATGGCATAAAGCTGCCGCAAAAGCAAAGTCCATAGAGGAGTTTGAAGAGGCTGTAGGATTGGTACAGATAGAGTGATGCCAACGCATATCAAATAGGAACAATAAATTAAGAGGCATATCGCAGCTACAGGCAGGATACGCCTCTTATTTATAGTGCTATCGGGTGTGTAAGTAGATTTCAAAATACTACTTCTTAAAACTGCTTAGAAGCTATCCTTAAATCCTTGGAAGACTGTCAAGGTAAGCCTTCCAGCCTTTACAGGCTTCTAAGGATTTGATATAATTCCCAATGGCAGTTTTAAGAGAAAATACACAGTATATTTTACACTCTCGTTTTTTATTATTATAAATTTATGTTATCCCAGTACTATACCGTGTCCAGTGAGAACTAAATGTGGTTCTTCACATTCTGATTTAAATATTCTCCAACATTCCGAATCATCTGAAACATCTACAAATACTTCTAACCTGTCACCATTTGAAAAAACAAGTAATAAATCCCCCCATATATTCACTTCATAACTTTCAATATATATTGGAGCTGTTTTTTTTAAATAGTTTTCTGTCTTTTGATCAAATAAATTATCTCCCTTTACCCTCCAGTTAAAATTTTGATTATCCTCTATACCCTCTCTTGGAGAATAAATATCTGAATATACTAACAATATTTCTTTTCTTCTAGGATTTACAATTCTCCAAGCTGATTGAATATGCAAAGAATAGGTACTTTTTTTAACTGTCCTTCCCTTTCTATCCAAAACCTCCATACTATCCCCAATACCTATATTAAGCAAATCTATCACCCTTCCAATATAATCTATTGGTTGACCGACAATCCTATCAAAATAATCACAAAATAATAATTCATCCATCTGATTTCTTCCTTGACCCAAATAAACTTTTACCTTCTTTTACAATATCTGACGTATCATAACCTTGACCAGTGATATCTTCGTGCAAGCGCCTACGTTTATCATAATCATCTTTTATACCTAACTCCTTCACTGCCTTCCCGTATCTGCTGGTGGAGGCTGTTGTAGGTAAAATGGTGGATTCCGGCGAGACTCTTTTCTCCCATGATACCACCCTGACGGTCGTATGTAAAATAATTTATGCCGTCCGTATTCTCTTTTTGGAGAAGCTGGTTTTTCTAGTTATAGTGGTATCTGGTTTCTTTTTCGCATTTTATTTTCTGGATTCGGTTTCCGGCGGCGTCATAAGCATAGCGGACGGCTGCACCGTTCCGGCATTCTTCCAGCAGCTGTTCTCTGACATCATATTGGTAGCGGATGTCAAGGGCGCTGCTTCCTGCGGTCAGCCTCTGTATGCCGGTTTTAGCAGTGCGGTTTCCGTTGCCGTCACAGTTATAAGCGTAATTCGTCCGGCGCCCTATATCACGCTGTCTATGATCTCTGCCCCCGGCTGGTCCAAAAGACTTTCTTTAACACCTGCCCATAGGTCAGATCTAGGTCCTGAAAGCTATGGCTCATCGGCGCAAGGCTCCATTCTATCGTGTAGGAAAGCGCTTTTAGGCTCATAGAATATAGCCGCATTCCGTTTTCTTCCATGTATCCGTGATCTTTCCGGCAAAGAGGATGCCGTCCTCATACACCTCAATGCCGTCCCTGTCAGCAATGCCGTGTATGACATGCTCAATTGTCTCCTCCACTAGAAGCCCAGGCTCCACAGACACATGTTCATTAAAGGACGCGTCCATTGAGAACGACTCAATCCCGATCACGCCCTCGAAGGGGAGCTGTATTCTGAGCCCCTGATAGGTTATCTCCATCTCATGTCGCTTCCTGATTTTTGTTGATTGAAACATAAGAAAAACTGTGATACTATGATTACAGGAGATAAAAGCTTTATAAATCCGAATATCGAAAAATCAGGGGAAAAGCACGTATAAAAACTTATCAGAACAGGGGATCGACAGAGTACATGGATACACAGGAAAAAGAAAATACACAGAAAGAAAACACACAGAATAAACAGATACAGAAAAAAGAAACCGACAATCCGCATGACAAAGGATACAAGAGAATATTTTCTATAAAGAAGCATTTTCTCCACTTCATCAAAAAGTACAT